>Ga0074076_100014_pt1 | contig 54633 bp, 65 predicted proteins | sample YNPg_D_FD_63713 | JGI IMG/M metagenome (GOLD analysis project Ga0074076, IMG submission 63713) | Hot spring microbial communities from Beowulf Spring, Yellowstone National Park, Wyoming, USA - YNP_Beowulf Spring_D v2 (version 2) | ecosystem: Environmental > Aquatic > Thermal springs > Hot...
TAAAGGTCGGAATAAACCTTCCGATAATTTATCCCTACGTCGCAGGGTCCACCGACTACAAGCTTGAAGTGCTCAGCAACCTTGCGCGTTCGCTTGTTGAGGGATAGCGATGAAGACTAGATGCTTAGCGGAAACGGCGACAAGCACACTTATCGCTTCAATTTCGCAAAAAGCAGAAGAAAGGGGTTTTTATGCGCTTTGGTTCGGAGAAACCACGCTCAGGGACGCGGGCGTGCTCGCAGGTATAGCGGCTTTTGTCACAAAAAAGCTGGCACTCTGAACGTCCATCATAAACGTGTTCACGAGAACTCCAGGTCAACTTGCTATGCTAGGCGCAACCCTTAGCGAATTAAGCGGTGGGAGGTTCACGCTAGGCTTAGGCGTAAGCACCCCGTCGATTGTGCAAGGTTGGCATGGCGTAAATTAACGAACGCCCATTGAAAAGGATGGAAGAGACGCTCAAACTTCTTTAAGAAATACTTTTGAAAGGTTTAATTATCAAGGCGAGTTTTTCTCGCCAACAAACGCAAGGCTAAAGCTACGAAGTTCACCTAGAATTGCGGTTGCAGCGCTAAATCCCAAAATGATTCGGCTTGCGTCTCAACACGCCGACCAAGTGATACTAAACCTTTATCCCGTTGAAAAAGTGAAGTATGTGCTACCTTTGACAAAAAGCGCTGAAAGCTCTGTGATGCTCTACTGCGTTATAGCCAGCGACGAAAAAGCGCTTGATGCCGCAAAGGAGCTTTTGGCGTTTTACGGTAGTTCCCAAGCGTACGCAAGGCTGTTTGCAAGTTTTGGTTTTTCGGAAGAAGCAAAGGCGATGCTCAACGCTTGGGAAAGAAAGGACGGAGAAGAAGCAAAGCGCGCGGTGACGCAAAAAATGGTTGAGGATCTCATGGTTTTGGGAGACATAAAGCTTTTAAGAGATAGGGTAAAGCAGTATCACGAAGTCGGAATAAGCGAAGTTTTGATAGCACCCTCACCCTTTGGTGACTTTTTGGAAAATATAAAGGCCGTAGTCGAAAACTACTGAAGCAAGAAGGGCTCTGGAAGTAGCCTTTGTAGGTTTGAAGTTTTTACGCCTATTTTAGAGGCATAAATCACCACAACATTTCGTGAAAACTCAATAAGCGCCTGTCTACACGCGCCGCACATCGAAGGTGGGTTTTCGGTGTTTGTGGCAACGCAAATCGCGACAAACTGAGTCGCGCCTTCGGAAATCGCCTTAAAAAGGGCCACTCTTTCCGCGCAGATCGTTAAGCTATAAGATGAGTTTTCGATGTTGCATCCTGTGAAAACGCGTCCATCAGACGAAAGCAAGGCGCAGCCGACCGCGTACTTGGAATATGGAGAATAGCTATATCTCAAAGCTTCAAACGCTTTTTTCACAAGTTTGTTTTTTGTTGATTTGCGCATAAACATCGTAAGTTGAATTCGCTTAAAAGTTAACCTTTTAGAGCGCCAGTCGCTTTCTCTTTGAGTTGTGTGAATGCGTGTTTTGTGCAATCGTAAAGGGCGAAAAAAGTAGTCACAAGGTTTTCGAAAGCGTAGACCACTTGGCTTTTTTGGACATTCGTCCATTTGTCGTTGGACACACGCTTGTGATACCCAAAAAGCATTACGACACACTCGAGGATATGCAAGTCGAAGAGGTGGGCTTGCTTTTTAAAACCGTGGCGACCATCGCACCAAAAATAGTGCGCGCTGTTAACGCTCACGGGTTTCGTTTAATTCAAAACAACGGCGAAGCGGCGGCACAAGTTGTGAAACACGTACACGTTCACATACTACCTTTAAGAAACGAGCAAAGGAATGTGTTCTTAAAAAGGCTTGATCTTACAGATTTAGAACTTGAAAACATAGCGCAGAAGATAAGAGAAAGCATTAGCTGAGCGCTTTTTGTATCGCCTTTTTTATTTCTTCTAAAGCCTCATCTCTGTGTTTTTCAGCATCAAACGCAAGCTCTCCTCCTGCGGCGTATTCGTGCCCTCCACCACTAAGGTTTTTTGCGATCTTTGAGCAATCAATGGCGTTGTTGCTACGTCTAAAGCTCACCTTTTTACCTTTTACGTAAACTTGGATGTCGCTTTTCACGTTTTCTCTTATGATGTCACACGTCTTGGTTGGTCCAAGAGGGTCCTTTGCAAACCCGACCGCCACAACAAAGTCATTTACTTTAAACGTCCTTGTGTCTTTTAGAAGTTGCTCTATCGCTTTTTCTTCTTGCTTTTTGTACTCCAAAAAGTGTTCGTAAGTCAAACTATCAAGAAAAACGCCTTCCGCCAAATTCTGAGCAAGTCTTTCCAAGTTTTTGTCGCAAACGCTTTTTTCCATGGAATTGTAGTAATCCACGACGCAAACAAGGGTCTTTGCGACTTCGTCAAGCGGAAGATGAAAGTCGGTTGAGTGAGCGATTTGAGAAAGCGTGAGAGAAAATTTGTCGTTTCCTCCGAACAATTTGTGCACAAGCTCAGCGCCACACGCTTCGTCGTCCTTTACTTTTAAGAGGTGTACACCAGCTTGCTTAACGAGTGAAATTGATTGTTCTGACCAGTTGTGATGGTCGAGCCAGTAAACGATCGCTCCTTTTTTGTAAGCTCGCTTAGCACGTCCGACAACCGCTTTGCGTAATCGTCGTCCAAACCAAAATCCGCTATCACCACAAAGTCTCCTTGTGAAAGAGCGTATAGTTTTTTGATTAACTCTTCAACATTTTCTTTGCCATAGTCCACAAAGTTGAGCTTCGCATCCCTGAAGCGCCTTAGGAATATGGCCGCGCTCATCAAACCGTCAACGTCACGCCTGTGCGAAAATATTACATTTGCCACGAATAGTTTATCAACACAGGATAAAAAAAGCGTTTCCAATTCGAAGAGTTTATTTGGTTGTGTGAAATTCGATACAGGTGGAGCGACAAACCGCGGTTAGCGTGGTTTTGATTACCGTAGGCGTAGTAATAATTGTTTTAGCCGCTTTTTTCGCTTTCAGCGAATTCGTTACACTTTCTTCTTCAAGCAAAACGACCTCCGACTTAAACGCTTCAGTGAGCTGGCTGGTTTACGCGCTTTCACAGGTTCTTTTTCTTGCAGTCGCGGTTTGGGGCGGTTCGGTGCTTTTGGCCAAGGGTCTTGAAGTTTTGAGGTGAATGTGTAAGATTGCAGGACAACGCGCTCACAAACAGCTTGAAAGTTGCGCTTTATTTTCTCATTTTTGTTCTCATCGTGCTACTTTCTCTTGCCGCGTTAACACTCAACAACCTTTCATCTTCTAAGATCGCCTTCTCAAACGGCAGTTTGTCGGTAGAAGGCCACGATGTTTATCTGAGCATAGTTTTTGAAATAAGTAACCCAGGACCATTGACTTTAAAGAACACTCTGGCTGGTGTTTCTTTTGCCATCCCACCTTCAAGCTTTTCGAACTCCACAAAACCACTTGAGTTGAGCTCGGGTAAGGCTATTTCTGTTCCTTTGGTCTTGCGTTTTTCATTAAGCAAAGATGAAGTTTGCAAAATTCTCTTTGAAGACACACTGGGCGTGTACACACTGTCTGTGAACACGTCAATTCAGGGGATTTTGCCACTTTCGTTTTACGTGGAACGTAACGTGTCCCTTGGAGCGCTTTTTTCAAACGCAAGCTTTTCGGTTTATCCGTCATCGCACGGTGCAACTTTTTCTTATAGCTTTTTTAGCAAAGGAGAGCTTTTCTATCCAAGCGCGAATTTGACGATTTCGCTCTTTGGTATAGGGGGTTCATCGAGCTATACCATTAGCTTACAAGGAAAGCCCAACTCGAGCGTGTCAGCCACGTACGAGCTAAACACAAGTTTTATCCCTTCTTCTGTGAACATTCAGCTTGATGCGCTTGGATACACATACACGCTCTACCAAGGCGCTCTACCAGTTTCTTTGAAAGGAAGTGAAAGCCTTTGCGCTTGAACTATCAAAAAGCGGTGATGTCTGTGGTTTACGCCCTTTTTTCGTACCTTTTGATTTTTGTCGCTCTACCTTATTTGCTAAGAAACTATGCGCCACAAGAAAGCGTTCACATGTTTTTGAACTCAAGTTCGATAATTGTTGCAGCGATCTTGATCGCTTTGAGCGCAATTTCCGCGCTTTTTTCGCACACAAAAATAAGAGGTGTGTTTGGAGTCGCGCTCGGTTTTGTGTCTTTTGCTTTTGTTTCAGAAGCTTTCAAAAGCGTAAGTGCGGTGTACCACATAAGCGGCGAATACATCGTGGTGAACTACGCGTTTCTTGTTGAACTTTTGAAACTCTTTTGTCTGTTTGAAGCCGCTATTGGCGTAACAAGACTTGTAGGTGACAATAGCTAACACGATAGACAAATTGTTCATCCACTTTAAAAAGTTAAGAATTTTTCCAAGTTGTATGCTAACACTTAATCGTGAGCTACTGGTGAGCTTGGTTGCACCAAAAAGCGCCGTCACCGGTGGATTCTATAGAGTGGGCGCCGCTCTTAGGGCGCAACACCCACCAAGAGGTGTAAAGTACAAGGTTGACGAAAAGCTTGTGAGGGTGCCTCCACGCTTTGAGCAGTACAAACCCACACCAGCAGCTTTTCTTTATTGGCTGTGGAGCGCACTGAGCGATCATCTCAAGAAGCCTGAAGGCGAGTTGATACACTCGTTTTTTTGGAGCTATTTTAACCTTTGGCAACCCTGGATTCACGAAAATGATAGCTCGCTTAGCCAGTATCTTTCAGGATATTTTGGGTTTAACAAAAACGCTTACCAAAAAGTGTTAAAGATCGCAACGTCGATCCTAAATGCCAAAAGCTGTAAAGCGGTGATCGTTTGGAGCGATGTCGCAAAAAAGAGCATGGTGAAAGACGGCGTCGAAGAACAAAAGATAGAAGTGGTACCACCTCCCATGCCACCTCATGAAAGAAAGCAAGATGATGAAAAAGAGCTCGTTTTGACTTTTGTCGGAAGAGACTACGAAAGAAAAGGTGGAGAGTTTGTGTTAAAAGCGTTTAAAGCTCTGAGAGAGAAAGGGTGGCAAGTTCGCCTAAAGTACATCGGTCCAATTGAAAATCCAGCGCTAAAACAATGGGCAAAAAACAATTGTCATATCGAGTATCACGAATTCATGCTCAATCAGGAACTACACGCAAAGGTTTTTCCGAAAACGGATTTGTTGTTACTACCCACTAAGGCGGAAGCTTACGGAATCACCGTTCTTGAAGCGATGAGCTATGGTGTGCCAGTGCTTATTACCGACTTGCCAGTTTTAAGAGAAGTCACTAGAGTAAGTCACGAAGCGATTTATTTTGAACGAGACAATTTCGAGCAATTCTTTGAAAGGCTAGTTTGCTTGCTAAGCGACGAAAAGCTAAGAAAAACTGTGGGTAAGGCGCTTAAAAGAGTTGTTGAAGAGCGCTATCATCCAGAGATAGTAAACCAAAAGCTACTTCGAATTTATCAAAAGAGTCTAAATTGACGCTCGAAAAACTCATTGCGATCTTCGTGTTAGCAGCTTCACCAATTGGCGAGATTCTGATTGCGATTCCTTTAGGTGTCGCGTTGGGGTTTCACTCTACGTAGGTATACTTAGGTACATATCATTGTACCTATCATACGCGTAGAGCTTGGGCTTCAGCGCATCATTTAGGAACCTCACGGGTTCATTGGTCCCCTTCAAGCTTTCCCCCTGTCTCGACGCACCCACTCACACGCCGGGGAAGGCATCATGGGGAACGCCGACCATCTTCAGTCCCCCTGTGTGTGCACGTACCCCTCCCTCGAGAAGGAGGTCTTGGGTCTTCTCTACTACCACCCTACTGCGCGTGCACACACTCAAATCCAGAAATCTATATAAACCTATTTTGAAACTGCTGACTACGGCGTTGATCCATTTCTTTCTTTTTTGGTATATAGCAAATATTCTTCCGTGCGTACTCTTGTTGATTCTTTTAGAGAAGATTCAAAAATTTCCAAGATTTTTTAACCTCTTTTCAAAAAGAGTTGATAAAACACTTAAAAAAGCAAATCCACATTTGCTTTCTTTTGTGTTTTATTACTCCCATTTTGGGTGTTTACGCAACTTCTCTTGGTACACAAATCATTGGCTTAACCAGGATGCGATCTTTTACAAGCCACAGGGGTTTTTGTTTACGGTATTTCTGAAACACTTCTCATATTTTTCGGAATTCACCTTTTTAAATTTTCATAAAACTTTTCAAGAAACTCGAGTTGCTCTTTTGTCGGAGAGGATTGTGGATGAACGCTTTTTAAATACTCCAGCGCTTCCTTGAGCGAGAATCCTTCGAGAATAAGATAGGCTGTAACGACTGTTACGGACCTTCCCATGCCTGCATGACAGTGCACAAAAACCTTCTTTCCTTGTTTTATCTTTTGCTTTATCCAAGACAGAGCGTCTAACAACTCCTTTTCGTTTGGCGCGTGTTTGTCGAGCACGTCAAGGTATTTACATTCAAAGTCAGCACAGTCGAGCTTTGCACCCACACTTAGCACCGCAGTTATTCCTTCTTTTTTTAGCTTATCCTTACTCACATCGCTTGACCCTATTGCCAAATTCTGAGTTACCCAATCAAAGCTGTGCTTTCCTGTGACAATACTAAGAAATCTGTAAAGCTGTGCGTCTATGTCCACAAGAACTGGTTGCCATTCTTGTCAAATAAGCTTCACTGTTAAGAACCAATGTTAAAGCTTTTAACAAGGGTGTGAACTTTAAAACTAAAAAGAGCGAGATGAAAGGTCCAGTTGCAGTTTGCGCTAGAAAAGATAAACGACACCGTTTATATGATAGACCCTTACGTTTTTGGTCAAAAAGGATACATTTCACTTTATTTTGTGGCGAGCGACGCACCACTTCTTTTTGATCCAGGACCGGATTCGGCTGTTGAAACTGTGTTTTCAGCAATCGAAAGCATTGGTTTTAAGCCAGAAGATTTGCGATACGTTTTTGTTTCTCAGGTTTATCCCGATCACGCTTCAGGTTTAAAGAGAATTTTGGACCGCGCTCGCAATGCGTGCGCTCTTGTGTCTTCCACAGGAACAAGACACTTGATAGATCCCTCAAAAATGCAACAGACTTACCAAGCGTATCTTGGTGATTTCGCAAAGCTCTTGGGCGATTTTCCACCCGTTCCCTCGGAGCGAATTAAAAGCGCGCCCACCGAGTTTGAACTCGCTGGACAACCTGTAAAAGTGGTTTCTTGTCAAGGTCGCGCGCACCACCAGTTATGCCTTAAGATGGGCGAACTGCTTTTTGGCGCTGATGTGCTTTCAACGCACATCAGCTTGGACGAACACTATTTGCCCGCAAGTTTTCCGCAGGGTTTTGACCTACAAAAATATCTTCAAGATTTGGACACACTACTCGCGCTCAATTTTTCAAAGCTTTGCATCTCGCACTATGGGCATTACGACTCGCCCACAGACGTGATAACCAGATCGATCGACTCTGTAAAGTGGTTAAGGTCGCAAGTCGACTTGCTTCTTAAAGACGGACTTTCGGCTGAAGAAGCGAGCGACACAATTTTGTCCACAAAAACTTTAAAGACAACTTTGGACGCGGATTTCGTAAGGAAATACGCAAAGGCAAACCTTTTGAGCTTTATTGTAAGCGTGCAAAAGATTCAAGTGAGAAAGTGAACCGCTTTTTCACGCTTAAGGTACGAGTCTTGATATTTCTTCAAGCCTTTTTGTGACAAGCTCAACCCTTCCTGAGCTTATGACTACAAGATCGTATTTTTTTCCAGTAAAAACCAAAAGTAGCGTGAACCTTTCGTAGTCGACCAAAATTTTTTTGGGTCTTTCAAAACCAGCGACTTCGGCAAAGCGTATTGAGCTACCCCCTATTAAAGACGCAAGCTTTGCAAGACTTTCCTTCGGTAAGTCAGTTCTTCCGGCTGATATAATGAGCGTTCCGTACCTGTCAATCAAAAGTGCCAAAATCGTGTCTTTGTCTATGAGTGATTTCAAAGCGTTTTCTAGTTTTTCGAAAGACGCCATTAAGCCAGGTGAGTATTATTTAAAATATTAATTTTTTGAAATATACACGAATAACAAATCAAAACCTTTTTCTAACCTTGTCAAATTCCCGCTTTCTTTATATTTGAAAGCCTCTAAAGGGTGGGGATGAATATTTAAATTAGTGACGACCTACCCAGCTTGGTTGAGGACTTAATAAGAGTAAGTAGGAGCAACCAGCACCACAGGAGCCAGAACAGGTGAACGGAGGTGGTCCTCTGAGCCACCGACTGCCCACCAAGTGAGTGATTTTATAGCGAATCATCGTGGAAACGATGAATCGTTTGTGGGTAAACTCTCGCCCTTCCAAGAGGGGAAGTCGGAGAGAAACCATCCGCAAAGATGAAGACGCTTGGACAACGGAATCTCGCTTTTTCGTGACGTAAGCGCTTAAATCACACCAAAAATAGTAAAACTGATGACCCAATCAGTCACAGTCAGGTGGTCTAAAAACTTTCAACTTGTAGGTTTTGACGAAAAAGGTCATTCGGTAGTTATAGACGCAGAACCGCCAAATGGCGAAGGAACTGGAATGAGGCCTATGGATTTGCTTCTTGTGTCCTTAGGCGCGTGCACCGCAATGGACATCGTGCAAGGTTTAAAGAAGTTCAAACAGCCCCTAAGAGGCTTGGAAGTCAAGGTGAGCGGAGAAAGAAACGAAACTCCACCACGCTATTTTAAGCGTATTCACATCCACTATATCGTGCACGGTCAGGGGGTGGACAAGTCAATCCTTGAAAAAACGATCAAAGAGTCCGACGAACTCTTTTGCTCTGTGGGAGCCACTCTCAAGGGAAAGGCGGAAATAACTACGAGTTACGAAATTGTGGGCGAGTGAACGTGAAACTTTCTAGTGAAGTTTTGGAAGTTGAACCGTATGTCATTTCGATGAGGCGGAAGTTTCACGAGTATCCTGAGCTCAGCTTTTCTGAGCACAAAACCGCGCAGATTATCGAAGAAGAGCTTAAAGCGATGGGTCTTAATCCTAGAAGGATTGCGCAAACTGGGGTGATCGCAGACATCGAAGGAGAAAAGGATGGAAAAACTGTGGCGATCAGGGCGGATATGGACGCACTTCCCGTTTTTGAAGAAAATGAGCTACCTTATTCTTCGAAAAACAAAGGTGTGATGCACGCTTGTGGTCATGATGCGCATATGGCAATGGCACTAGGCGTCGCAAAGATTTTTGGTGAAAAGCGCTTTCGCGGAAGAGTAAGGCTTCTTTTTCAACCCGCTGAAGAACAACCACCTGGTGGCGCGTTAAAGCTTATAGAAGAAGGAGCGCTTGAAGGCGTGAACTATATTCTTGGTCAGCACGTTATGTCCAACATACCCTCAGGGCATATAGCGGTATACTATGGCACGATGATGGCAAATTCCGATAAATTTGTGGTAAAGATTCACGGAAAGGGTGGTCACGGCTCTGCGCCACATGAGACTGTCGATGCTCTGCTTGCCGCCTGTTACTACACCGTTACGCTGCAAGCAATTGTGTCAAGAAGGGTTGACCCTTTAAAAGCCGCCGTGGTAAGTGTTGGCACACTAAACGCAGGCTATAGATTCAACATAATTGCGGCGCACGCCGAGCTCACAGGCACCGTAAGAACGCTTGATGACGACACAAAAAGCCTTGTCAAATCCGAACTCAAAAGGATTCTTGAGGGTGTGTGTGCCGCTACGGGAACTACTTACGAGTTTGTGTACGAGGATGGGTACCCGCTACTTGTAAACCACGAAAGCGTCGCCAAGGTTATAGAAAGCGTCGCGCGTGAAGTTGTGGGTGAACAAAAAGTGCTACACCCACCACCAGTAATGGGCGGTGAAGACTTTGGTTACTATCTTAAAAAGGTGCCTGGCGCGTTTTACTTCCTTGGTGTGGGAAACGAGAAAAAGGGAATAACTAGCCCGCAACACAGCCCAACATACAACCTTGACGAAGACGCTTTAAAGATTGGCGTTGAAGTTCTTTATAAATCAACGCTCAAGCTGCTTAGTCATTAGCTTTTTTGTTTGCCTTTTTCAATTCTTCTTCTAGCTTTTTGGCTTTTCTGTCAAGAGCGAGTGCGCCGCCCAAAACCATTATCACGCCGAGCACCGCCTCAAAACCGTCGGAGGACCTTGAGCCACCTATTGTAAACCAAAGTCCAAGAAAAATGTACGTCCAACCAGAGTGCACAATCTCAGAAAAAAACTTTGTTAAGGCGGACACGTTTAAAAAAGATTGCACCCAGCTTTAAAACACTCGCCAATTCGAACTTTAGAAGCACCTAAATTGGTTTGTTGGTTTTTTGTATTGGAATGGTTCAAAAGGTTGCGATAGTTGGAGTTGGTCACACGAAATTTGGCCATCACGATGATCTTTCGATAAGAGAGCTTGCGGCTGAAGCGGGTTTTGCCGCACTAGAGGATGCGGGTATCGCAAACACTGAAGTGCAAATGCTTTCGGTTGGAGTCGCATCGGGTTCAATGAGTGGTCAGCTAAGTCCTGCGGCAAGCGTTGCGGATGCGCTCGGTATAGCGGGTGTGCCTTATTACCGTTCAGAGGCGGCTTGCGCAACTGGTAGCGCCGCTCTTCGAACGGCTTATGCGCATATAGCCTCGGGTTTTGTGGATATAGCGCTTGTCGTTGGTGTTGAAGTGATGACTCATACACCCACCAAAGTGTCCACAGACTATCTTGCCCAAATGGGTGATATGGAGTGGGAGTATGTGCATGGCATTACGTTTCCTGGTTACTTCGCTCTTATGGCTTCTTCCCATATGAAGCTGTACGGAACGAGCGAAGAGGATTTGGCGCTTGTTTCCGTAAAAAACCACAAGTACGCGTTTTACAACCCTTACGCGCAGTTTCAAAAGCGTATAAGCGTTTCTGACGTGCTTTCTTCAAAGCCCGTTGCCCCACCTCTCAAACTTTTGGATTGCTCACCTCTTACAGATGGAGCGGCGGCGGTGGTTTTGGCTAGCGAAGAGCTTGCAAGAAAGCTCACCGACACCCCAGTCTGGATTCGAGGAATGGGTGTTGCCTCTTTGAACAACTTGATCGCCGAAAGACGTGACTTGGCTTCAATACCTTCAGTAAGGCTTGCCGCAAAAATCGCCTACTCCCAAAGTGGGTTTACGCCAGCGGATATACAAATCGCCGAGTTACACGATTGCTTTACCATCGCAGAGATCATAGAATACGAAGAGCTTGGATTCGCTGAAAGAGGCAAGGGTGCACAACTTGTTAGAGAAGGTCAGACCGAGCTTGGTGGAAAAATTCCAGTTAACCTCTCTGGTGGACTAAAGGCAAAGGGACACCCGCTTGGCGCAACGGGTGTTAGCATGGCAGTTGAAATCACAAAGCAACTTAGGGGAGAAGCGGAAAGGGGAAGAAGCGTATCGGGCGCGCAAGTGGGTCTTACACAGAACATGGGACTTACTGGTCAATACTCATTCGTGACGATTTATTCAAGGTGATACGCATGGACTCTCAATTTCACTCTCAGCTTAAAACAAAAAAGAGCTTTTTAGAGGGTTTGAAAAGAGGTGAAATCCTTTTTTCGCAGTGTGAAAAGTGCTCTCAAAAGTACCTGCCTCCACGAGAAATTTGTAAGGTGTGCGGCTCAAAGAGCCTTGCTCTAAAACCGGTTGATTTGAGTCACGCAAAAGTGGTGGCGTGCACTTTTATACAAGTTCCTCCCGAGCGCTATTCCAACGAAGAAGGATATGGAATCGCGGTCGTGGAGTTTAAAGACAATTTGAGGTTGTTGGGAAGGTTAAACACAGCGCTAAAGGATCCGATTAAAATCGTGGGTTTGAATGTAAAAGTGGTTGTGGAAAAATCGAAGCCAGATTTCTGGTTTGAGCTTTAAATAGATTCGTCTAGAAGTGTGACCAAGTACTCAATTTCCATTTTTAGTCTTTCGGATGTGCTGTTCGCCTCAAGAAGTCTTTGTTTTTCTCTTGGGTCTAGCTGTAAAACATCCGCGACGACATATGAGTAGTTTGTCGGGTCAAGCTCATGAACTCCTTCGTTAAGAGGGCAAACACCGAGTTTTTCAAGAAGAGCTAGGTACTTTCTAAAAAGCGACTGAACAACGCTCTTAAGCCTTTTTTCTTCTTCACCTTCTTCAATCTTTTCATCAACCCACTTTATTTCAGCCTGAAGATAGGGTTCACTATAGTCAATCCAGATAATTTCGAACTTCTTTTCGCCTTTTACGACCACGTTATAACAACCGCCACGCAGTCTTTGCTTTGCGACGATTCTTGCCTCTGTGCCTATGCTGTAAGGTTCTGCAGGTCCACCAACTTCCATTCCGCGTTTGATAAGAGCTATGCCAAATGAAGAATTGGAAGAAATGCACCTCTCAACCATTATGCGATACCTCTTTTCGAAAATAAACAGAGGAAGAAGCGTATTCGGATAAAGAACCGTGCTCAGCGGAAACAAAGGTATGAGAACCATGCTTCTTGACCTTCAATTAATTTGGAGCTATTAATTTTACGCGTTTACCTTACAAAAATCTAAACTCTTCTAAAATAATTGAATAAATTTGGATAAGATCATGATTTTTTAAAAGTGTTCATCAAGTTTATATGTTTGCTATAAATGATCTAAATTGATTGTGGTCTTTAATGCTAACTCCTTACGAAGTAGCGGTGAAATCCGTCATTCCAGCTGTAAGAAGAATGGTCGCAAAAAGATTGATTAGTAAGTACGGTCTTACCCAAAAAGAAGCCGCAGAGCTACTTGGTGTTTCACAATCGGCGATAAGCAGATATGGTTCCGAAGAGCGAGGAGTTGCTATAGACCTTGAATCGCACAAAGACGTTGTGGAAAGAGTCGAGGTGCTCGCTAGAGAAATCGCAAGCGGACTTGTGGCAAAAGCGTTTATCGCAAAAAGGATAGACGAGATCTGCGACTATTCGATCAAAAAGGGTTACATGTGTGAGTTCCACGGAAGAATAGACCCAGAAGTGACGCAGATAAACTGCTCAGTTTGTTTAGAAGAAAGCTAAAGTAGGCCTAGTTGCCTTTTTGCCTCTTCGCTCATTCTGTCCGGTGTCCACGCGGGCGTTCTCGCTATTTCTACTTGTACACTCTTTACCTCAGGAATTTTGCTAACTTCTTGAATCACTTCCTCTTCAAGGAGATATCCTACAGGGCAACCAGGTGCCGTAAGACCTATTCTCAAAAACACTTCATTGTTTTCGTTTATGTTGATGTCGTACACAAGTCCAAGGTCTACTATGTTAATCGGAATTTCTGGGTCGTAGCAGTTTTTAAGAGCTTCAATTATCTTTTGTTTTAGCTTCTCTTTTTCGGGTGTTAAAGCTTGAGAGTCCATAATAAGTAGATAACCTTGACAACAATATAAAAGTTAGGTTAATACATTAGTTTGCGGTTTAAAAAAGGAACAATTTTGTGGAGCGTTGGAATTAGCGCGGGCTTTTCGGCCGCTCATTACATTCCAGGTCATCCTAAGTGTGGAAGATTACACGGGCATAATTACAAGGTTGAGCTTCACGTTGAATCCAACAAGCTGAATGAAATGGGCTTTGTTTTGGATTTCGGAGATCTGAAAAGCGCACTCAATGAAATTCTAAAAAGGTTGGATCATACACTTCTTAATGAAAGTGTTTCAAAGGATTACCAACCACCTTCTGCAGAAAAAATAGCCGCTTATTTATATTACGAAGTAAAAAAGTCCACGGATTTACGAAACTTTAACATAAAAGTGAGGGTTTACGAAACACCCACTTCTTGGGCGGAGTATTTCGAAATTTAAAAAGTTCCGCATGGTTTATATGTCCATTCTGAAATTTTTTTCGTGATGCCCAACCGAACAGTGTTGATAGTTTTGATTTCTCTTGTGCTTGTGGTACAAGTGATAATAGGCTACGCTTTTAATTACATAAATCCTACAACAATGGCAGGTCAAAGAACCGCAGGTCTTCTTGTTGCGCTAGATTCGCTCTTGTTTGTTTCTGTGATTAGCGTTTACGAAAGATTCTTTGCGAAGACTGTGTACGTAGAGAAGGAAGAAGCGAACGAATAAAATTAGTGGTTTCAATGGATTTTTATAAAGATAGCGTCTTCGAACATCTCACGCACCACTACAAAGATTACAGCTTATGGCTTACTACGCTTGGTAGAAAAACTGGTAAGCCAAGGCTTGTTCAAATTTGGTTTGCGTTTGTAAACGGAGAACTCTATATTCTCTCAAGACACGGACTTGATTCGTGGTGGGCGAAAAACTTGCTCAAGAATAACAGCGTGATCGTAAACGTCGCAGGAAGAGCGTTCAGTGCAAAGGCCGAGTTGATCGAAGACCCGATACTAACAAACGAAGTGTGGAGGTATTACAAAGCGAAGTACAGATTTTATCCTCAGATTTATCTTTTTAGCTGGAAAAAGAAAAAGCTTTTCAGGATTAACTTTGTTGAGCACTAGTGCATACCGTATGGTCAAAACACTTTTAAGTCGGGGTTTGCGTTTTAAAACGAGGTAGAGTGGCTTGAGCGAGGAGTCTGCGCCTTTGGTTGCTGAAAGACCGCTTTCTAGTAGCTTGTTTTATGTTCTTTTGGGCGCACTCGTCATCACCACCGCGATAACCGCGGCTCTCACTTTGGGCAAACCATCTTTTGAAATTTACATATCGGAGATCGCGATAATCTGGGCACTTCTTTTACTTCTTTACTTCGTGTTTAACAGACCGTTTATCGTAAGCGCGTCAAAAACGCAAAAAGTCGGTTCGTGGTTAAAAAGATGGATTGTCACAACAAACCACAAAGACATAGGAGTGCTTTACATAGTCACATCTCTTTTCTTTGCGCTTGTCGGAGGTGTTCTTGCGGAGCTAATTCGAACTCAACTCATGACGCCTAACAATGACGTGCTAACAGGTGTTTACTATAACGAAGCCGTGTCTTTGCACGGGCTTATAATGATTCTTTGGTTCCTTTCACCTTTTGCTTTTGGTTTTGCGAACTACATCGTTCCGCTCCAAATAGGTGCGCGTGACCTTGCGTTTCCGCGCTTAAACGCGATGAGCTACTGGCTTTACGCGTTTAGCGGCGTGATGCTTATTTCAGCCTTCTTTCTACCTGGTGGAAACATAAACGGCGGTTGGACGCTTTACTCTCCCCTTACAGCAAACCAGTTCATGCCTGGTGCTGGCCCCACAGTTGGCTTTCTTGCTTTGATCATGCTTATCGCTTCGATCACCGCAAGTAGCGTGAACTTCCTCACCACGATCTTTTCGATGAGAGCTCCAGGCGTGACCCTTTCAAAAATTCCGATGTTCACATGGTTCATAGTTTTCACAGTTGTGCAAATGATGTTCGCCTTTCCAACACTACTAGCCGCCGGCTTCATGCTTGCCGCAGACCGTGTTGCTGGTACGACCTACTTTTCTTCTATTTTGGGAGGTGCGCCCATGCTATGGGACAACATGTTCTGGTTCTTCGGTCACCCGGAAGTGTACATAGTTTTACTTCCTTCATTCGGTGCGCTTGCAGAAATAATACCACTCTTTTCTGGTAAAAAGGAGCTTTACGGAAAGAACGCAATACTTCTTTCGACTTTTGCGGTGGTTGTACCTTTAAGTTTCTTGGTGTGGGGTCACCACGAATTCACCACAGTTCTTCCTCTTACCGAAAAAGAAGTGTTCATGGTGGCAACAATCGCGATATCTCTGCCTTTTGACATAATTGTGATAGACTTTATTAGAACAATGGCGGGTGGAAGAATTAGGCTTAAAGCTCCGATGCTTTTTGCGCTTGGCGCGCTTTTCGTGTTTATAATAGGTGGCATAGCAGGCGTGTTTCTTGCCTCGGTTCCGCTTGACCAAGAGTTCAGAGGTACGTACTTTGTTGTCGCCCACTTCCACTATGTGATGGTGGGCGCTTCTGTTTTTGGTTTGTTCGCCGCGCTTTACTACTGGTTCCCGAGAATGGCGCGCAAAATGTACAACGAAACTCTTGCAAGGATTCACTTCATAACTTCGTTGATTTTCTTTAACGTGCTCTACTTTCCGATGTTTCTTTTGTACGAAATGCCCCGAAGAATCTTCACTTATGAAGTGCCAGCTTGGACTCTTCCTAATACGGTTTCAACAATAGGAGCTTATCTCTTTGGAGCCGCTCAGTTTATTCTTGTTGCAAACCTGATTTACAGCTTGGCCCGTGGCAAACCCGCTCCTCTAAACCCTTGGGGAGCGGAAACAAGAGAGTGGCAACCAGAAGAGGAAGAAGAGGAGGAAGAAGAAGAGTTTGTTTTTGAAAGTGTGGGTACACTTGGAGTGGGCCAAGCGCCAGTAGTAGGTTCGGCGGGTCCAAAAACAAGAGCGCTTAAAACAAAACAGGCGCAAGTTGTAGGCGGTTACGAAACCAATTTGATCACGCTACACCACATTAGTGACAAGCCGTTTATAATTTCTCTTGGTCTTACTCTCACTTTGATAGGCTTTCCGATACTCAGTTGGAACGCGCTTGGTCCTTCTCTCTTCGGTCTTGGGCTTGCAGTAACGATATGGGGATTACTCGGTTTGGCATCAGAGTCTCTACACGAGAAGTTTAAGATGCCAGAAAGCCTGAAAACCGAGCGCTGGCCGTTTATCGGTATAAGAAGGTTAAAACTAGGTATTTGGCTACTTCTGTTTACTGAAGTGGCTCTGTTCGGTTCTGTTCTTACCGCTGACACTTATGTCAGAGTGTTCACGCCCTCTTGGCCGCTTCCCGGAACACTACACAGCGTGACAATTGGCACAATTAACACAATTATCCTAATGACTAGTAGCTTTACTGGATTTTTGGCGCTTAACTCAATAAGGAAGGGTGATCAGAGAGGGATGCTAACTTGGCTTGCGGTGACCTTTGCGCTTGGTGCGTCCTTTATAGGAGTTAAAGGTTTTGAGTGGTACGATCTACTTTCTCGTGGGTTAGGCCCAGCGACGAGCAACGCTTTGAGCGCTTACTTCTTTACTACAGGTTTACACTTGGCGCACGTGTCTGGTGGTTTGGGTTCTCTGATTTACTTAATAAAGAAGGGATTGAACGGGGGCTTTACTAAACAAAAACACGAAGCGGTTGAGGCTTGGGGGATTTACTGGTCTTTTGTTGACGCGGTTTGGGTTTTCATATTCATATTCTTCTATCTCACATAGGTGGTTCGAATGAACAAGTTTTCTCTTATTGCCATCTGGATTTACACCGTTATCGCCACTATTCTTGAGGCTCTGAGCTTTTATTACCTAAGGCAGTTTGGGTATCTACTGGCAAACAGCGTGATTATGGCGCTTGGCCTTTCTCAAGTCTTCGTGATTGCCGCTTATTACATGCATCTAAAGTATGAATCTAAAGCGCTTGTGATAGTCGCTCTTTCTCCGATTATGGTTGTTGCTGCGCTTATAACTGGCATCCTGTTTTCTATTCCACACCACTAAAGAGGTGTTTTTTATGGCCACGTTTGAGACAAAACCCAATTCAAAAGTTCTCACAGCGCTGGTTGTCGTTGGCGTGGTGATTGTTATATCTGTAGCAACGGTGCTTGTGCATCAGCTTCAATTTCCCGCAACAAGCTCCTTACCTTCTAGCACGCAAACTACTAGCACAAATAGCCATGTTGTTTATGTGATAATACCTAATGGCGTTGGTAACAATCCATCCCTTAACTATCAGCCTTCTACGATCACGGTTGTAATAGGAGTGAATAACACGATCGAGTGGATTGATCAGGACCCAACAGCACCGCACACGGTGACCTTTAGCTCGGTGCCAACTGGTGTTGACGCAAAAGCAATAAGCTCTGGTAACTTGGTACAAGGAGACACTTTTACCGTGAACCTTACAGTACCAGGCACGTACGAGTACTACTGCATTTACCACTCTTGGATGAAGGGCACAATCATCGTCAAATCGTGATCACATGAACGTTGCACTTTGGTTGTTTCCGATTGGAACTTCCTATGTTTTATCAAGAGTAATAAGGCAGTGCGTTGATGCGCAAAAAGCTATTAAAGCCTCTTTTTGTTTTTTACGCTCATTCTGCTTTGTGCGCTTTACTTAGGCGCATCGATTTACCTTATGAAACCGAGTTTTGATTCACTTGTGATAGCGATCTGGATCAACTTGGGTGCGCTCACGCTAGGTTTACTTCCGCTATTTAGAGCGTTTATAAAGTCGTATCTAGTAGAAAAATCTGAAAGCGTATGGGTTAACAAAAACCTTTTTAATGTAGGGGTAATCTTTTTGGTGTTTTTCAATAATTTTCTTGTAAGTTTGGTTTTAGAATTGACAACTGGTCTAAAGAGCTTTACACTCAGCACTTTTATACAGATTATCACATCGATGTGGTTTACTGTTACAATGTTCTTTCAGATTTCTTTTACAACCGTGCTTTTACGAGAGGAATTACGAAAACCGGTGTTGTATACCGCGTTACTACAGGCCTTATCGATAGCGCTTTTACCTCCGCTCTTTAAATTTTTGGGAGAAGCGAGCATTCTTCCTGAGTTCACAACCATAGTCGCTTCCGTTTTGCACATTTTTCGAAATAAAAGCGAGACAAACGAAGGAATTCAATTTTATTTTAATACTATCCTTTTAATTTTCATACTTGTCGTTACTGGTAGCGTTTTTTGGGAGTTTACCGCAAACGCCACACTCTTGGCTTTTTCGGTTGTGCTTAGCGGGACTATTTTTCTTTGGCTTGCGCTTTATCACAGAGAATTCGTGTACTTTAAAAGACGCTTTGATTTTTTGACACTTCGTCGCTTTGAGCGTAGCTAAATTCCCCTCATACGCAACTCTTATAAGTGGTTTTTTCTTGGGTAAGCTGAAAATGTTGGTGCTTACGTCTTATCTACTTGCACCTTCTCAAGTCATGTTTGATTCATTGGTGACTTACTTTCTTATAATGGGTTCTGCCGCTGGTGCGCTTGTCATAGGATACATGGTTTACAATGTGATAAAGTACCGTGAAAGAGGAGAAAGTTCGAATAATTTCACCTTAAAACCAACCGAACACAGAGGTTCGAGAGGCGCTTTACTCATTTTGAGCATCACGATGAGCGTGCTTGCAGTTGCGCTTTTTGCCTCGTTTCAAGCTCTTTCTCTTTACTACTATCCTCCACACACAGGACCAAGCATGACGATCAAAGTCTACGCATTTCAGTTTGGGTGGAACTTTACGTATCCCAATGGTTATTCGCAGGTGGGAACTTTGATTGTTCCTGCTAACACCACGATAATTCTTAATATAACATCTAAAGACGTTATGCATTCACTTGGTATTCCCGCGCTTGACGTAAAAGCCGATGCAATACCCGGTTTTTGGAACACTCTCTGGTTTGACGTTCCAACACCTTCCAACTTTACAATACAGTGTTACGAGCTTTGTGGAGCTGGTCACGCTTATATGATAGCAAAACTTGTGGTTCTTCCACAGGCTGAGTTTTATCAGTGGTACGACTCTTTAAAGGGGTGAAATCAATTGGAGCAAAACGAAAAAGTGGACACAACCCGCAGAATGCTTATTCGAGGTGTTTTGGTTGGTTCTGCAGTAGCCTTTTTGGGTTCCGCGTTGGGTTTGGGTCGGTACACCGTGCCTCCACCACCAACTCTTCAACCTTTTCCGCGTGTTCTTTTGGGTAAGGCTTCACAGCTTCAAGTGGGACAACCTTATCAGTACAAGTACCCGCTTGCGAATCAACCAAATATCATAGTAAAAATTGGAAAAAAAGCGCAGTTTGGAGTTGGACCTGACCACGACATCGTTTCATTTAGCAATATTTGTCAACACCTTGGTTGCATTTACGTGTACGAAAACAACGCGACATGTCCAAATGGGGCAACTTTTCCAGGTGGACACTGCCCTTGTCACGGTAGTCACTATAACTTCCTTGAAAACGGTAAAGTTATGTGCGGACCTGCGCCTAGACCCGTTCCAAGGGTCATACTTGAGTACGACCCTGTAACAGACAACATTTGGGCTATAGGCATGGCCCCTCCTACAATCTTTGGGTTTAACACTGGTTCTGACAACGTGGCGTACGACTTAATCGGAGGTCCGCTCATACCAGACGGCTCGCAGGCAACTCTTACACCGCTTTGAGGTGAGGCGTGTGAGTAGCAAAGACCCTATTGACGCAATATGGCGCTGGATCGAAGAGCGAACTGGTTTGAGAAGACTGGTCTTAAGGCCACAACCAGAGTTCACGCTGTTTAATCCGCACTACTGGCTTGGCGCGCTGGCTGTTATATCCTTTGTGGTTCAAGGGTTTACAGGCTTTTTCCTTATGATGTACTATGTTCCACAGTACGTGACCACGCCTTTTGGTGCACAAAACACAGCTTGGCAGTCTGTGAACTACATAATAACAAAAGTGCCCTATGGTGCGTTGATCGCTTCGATGCACCTTTACGGCGCTTATGCGATGATAGCAATCGCTTTTCTTCACCTTCTTAGAAACTACTATGTCGGTGCTTATAAAAAACCGCGCGAGCTCATGTGGATTCTTGGAATGATTCTCGGAATAATAACTCTGCTTTACGCTTTTACTGGGTACTTGTTACCCATGAACGTGGTGTCTTACGGTGCTTCGAGTGTAGGAGTTCAGCTTGCAAGCTACTTACCAGGCCCAATTGGGCGCGTTCTTCCAGAGTTATTAAAAGGAACGGTGTTTCCCGATAACACACTTAACAGGTTCTTTGCGATTCACGTTGTATTACTTCCCATACTTTTGCTGTTGGTGCTAGGTGCAAAGATCGGTCTTGTGTTCGAAGCTCACGGCGCTCATGGTCCAGTTGAGATTTCTCCAAAAAGAGGCCCAAGAAGCCGAAAAGTGAACTGGTATCCACGCCTAATTTTGTACAGCATGAATTTGGCGCTGTTCTACCTCGCAATTCTTTTGATCATTTCAGCGCTGTTTCCGATAAGCGCTGGCACCGAGTACACGGGTGGTCCACTTGGCGCAAACATATTGCCCGACTGGTACTTTGTTTGGACTGACATTGTGCTACGCGCAAGCTTCTTTTCAGGTAAGTACGTGGTAGACGGAATTCTTGCGATGCTTGGCGTGATAGTCGTTATCATTTTGCTCCCGTTTATCGACAGAAGTCCCACGTATCACGCAGCCCAAAGACCGCTTCTCACAATATTATGGACCGCGATGGTGGGTGAGCTTTTTGGGCTTACCGCTTATGGTTACCTCACCCCAAGCGCACAGCCTGTGTCCACACCGATCGACATCTTCGTGGTTTACATCGCTGTTCCTTTGGTGGTGATAATTCTCGGACTTGTGATTTACAGGTTTAGTCCGGCTTACATTCTGAACAGTGGGAGGCTTTGGGGAGTAAAGCCAGCTTACACGTACAAGCAGTATCTTGAAGAGGTTAGAGGTTCAGAAGTGCTTGTTAAAACCAACGCGTTAGACCAAGAATCTATCACAGACCAAGAATCCGTTAAAAAAATTGATGGTTTAACACACCCCAAAAAGAATCAGTGAATTGTGACGTTATACTTTACGAAGGCCGTTGTGTTTGTCGGATTGGTCACGATTATGTACTGGTAACCATTAGAAGGTATGCTCAACGAAAGTTGTGTTACCGATTGGTTACTCCACTCATAGATTCCGTTGTAGTTTGATGGATTCATAACGTAAATGTACACGTCGACTGGGACGTTTGATTTCATCGTAAAAGAGCTTGCACCCGAATAGTACATCTCGACAGAGCTTTGAGAGGTTATGTTAAGCTCTCCTGAGGGTGGGTAAGACGCTCTTGTGATTGCGGGTTTGACCAATGAGGCTTCAATCGCTTGATAAGCCCCAAAAATTCCCACGATGATTAGTATTACCGTAATGATAAAAATCGCGTACGACTTTTGAATCTCATTCATAACAATTCCTCGTTTAGTTTATTATTTAAGCATCACGCACATATTAGAAGTCTATCCGATAACTATTCGTGTTACCTTCAGTTAGCGTACCACTTTAGGAAGTCCATAAAAGATGTGGAGAGTTTTTGGAATTTATTTTGTCGTTGAAGCTTATTGTTCTGCCTTTTAGATACAAGCGCTCTACCGAGCTTAACCTATAATAATGGTTGGTAAAGTGGCTTTTAAAGATCTGGTAACTTGCGGTACTACGCTACTTAGTGTATAGAAGGTTAATCGAGGCGCTTTTGGGCCTTCGAACAAAGCGCGTTTTGTAAGTAAGACACCAAACCAAATCTGTTTCCTCGTTTTCGCATTAGCTGTAACCTATAAAGTGGTTGTCCACCGCACCTTACTACCGTTTCGTAACCGCATTGATTGAGCACTCACAAGGCTTTGGGTCGAATCTCAGTTTCGCCCTAATCTTCTTCCACTCCCTAATGACTTTGAGACTCTGAAAACAAAGCTAGAAGTCTTAATACCAAAAGCGTTGAGATTGCCACAACTTTAACCTCAAACCTCTTTCAAGTTTGAATTCATAAGAATGTTAAAGATATCAGTGGTGGGTACCACGGGGGATCATAAATCAATTCCGTGGTACCCACCGCTTAAGCGTTATCCAGACAGGAATCTAAGGCAGGATTTCAAACGAAAAGGCATATGTGAAACTTTTACAGTAACCTTACGAGCGCCCGCGGTGTGCGGGAAAGCCTGCGGATAGCCTCCGTAACCCTGTGGTAAGAGTGGACTTGACGGAAGAAGCGTAAATTCCTTACAAGGCGGGTAGCCCACAACATCTACAGACGGTGTCTTGACGATGCGTTGCTACGCTCAGAAAGTGTGTGTAAAACACATCGGACATCATCCACAAGCGCAAAACCAATATACTTTGTCAAGGTGTGGCAAATTATGGACAAAGAGCTTTTCGTCACAGGCTTTTTCCTAACAGTGCTTGGAGTGTACTTTGTGCTTTTTGGTGCGATTTACTATATCAAGTTGGGTGTTTTACACTATACAGTTCTGTTTTCGCTTCATCCTTTCTGGAGCTCTCCAGAAATACCTGGTGCACAAGTCCACGTAAACATGGTCGTAAACTATTTCGGAGTAGTTTTGATCATCGCTGGCATCTTTATGCTTACAACCAGTGTTAGGAGACCTGGTTCGACGCAATCTTCTGATAAAGCTCATTGATAGATTGAATCATCTTTGCGCTCAAATCTTGAAGCGTTGTTTCGACCTTTTCGGTGAGTTTGCTCACAGGAATTGGCTGGTACTCGTACCTGTAGCCACCTTTGCCGATCACAATCTGTTTTCTTGTCGCAAGCCCCTTTAAAACAAGATCCTGTAAAACTCTTTGTGTCGTAGGTCTACTTCTTTTGAGCGTTTTTGAAACTGTCTTCACATCAGCACTTCCTAGTTTGAGTAGTTCAAAATACGCTTTCACTTCAATTCTTCTTAGACCAAGAACGCACATCAACACATCTTCGGCATCAGGTTTATCAGAAGCGATAAAGTTGGTCAGGCTTTTTAGCATACCACAAAGTAGTTTATTTTTCGATTTAAAAACTTTGCTTCAAGAAGGTGTTCAAAGAAGTTGAACATATAAGACAAACATATATATTCGCTTGAAAAATATAAAATGGTGACGAATATGGCTATTTTGCGTGAAAGTGACAGAACGTTTCTCAGACAGTTTTTCGAAGAAAGGCTTGTGAACGAAGTTGAAGTGATCTCTTTGTGTCAAAAAAAGATTGTGAGTATTGCGAAGAAACAAAGGAGCTTCTTACTGAAGTTGCGTCGCTAAATCCCAAAATCAGGTTACAAGTGCACGATTTTGAGCTTGAAAAACACGTCGCAAATTCAATGGGTGTGGACAAAGTTCCTGCAACCGTCATAAAATCGGTAAATGGCACGATGGTTTACTATTTCGGCATTCCTTCTGGATATGAGTTTAGAAGCTTTATGGAAGACCTTGTCGACGCGTCAAGAGGCTCTACAGACCTAAGCGAAGAAATTCGTTCACAAGTGAAAAGAATAAACGAGCCCGTGGAGATAAAGGTGTTTGTCACGCCGACTTGTCCGTACTGTCCACGAGCTGTGAGAACTGCGCACAAATTTGCGTTCGAAAATCCGAACATCAAAGCGCTGATGATAGAGTCGCTAGAGTTTTCAGAGCTTGCGCAACAGTATAACGTTATGGCCGTCCCGAAGATAGTGATTAACGACAAGGTTGAGTTTGAAGGCGCTATGCCAGAAAACTTCTTTATCGAGCAAGTTTTTGCGGCACTAGACCAAGCATATTGAAAACCATTTGGAACGCTTAATAAGCTGTGATAATACAACAATTGATGCCAAAGTTTAGCAAAAGTGTTTCGGAAGAAATTGACAAAAGGATAATTGAAGAGCTAAAGTTGAACAGCAGAGTAACGTTTGAGAACTTGGCAAAAAAGATAGGCGTGAGCACATCAACCGTTTACAACAGGATTAGAGCGTTACGAAAAAAAGGTGTAATCAGAGGGTACACCATTGTGCTAGACAGAGCGAAGAGCGGAAGTGGAACTGGCGCTTTGCTTCTGATAACGATAGACGGTCAAGCGAATGTGGAGACTGTTTCTAGCGAGCTTTGTAAGCTTAATGAAGTGGAATCGGTGTACGAGATAGGCGGAGAAGCGGACATCGTCGTCTTGGTTTTCGCTCAGTCTATAGAAAAGCTAAGAGAGCTTGTGAACGACAAAATAAATTCCATAAAGGGGGTGAGCAACGTGACACCTCTAGTCATTCTCAAGACCTACAAAGAATACGGAATGACTTTTTAGATGAAGAAAAGATAAGAGCGCGTAACAACAGGTAAAGCCTATATAATTTGATGAAGCAAAATAATTACGTGAGACAGAAGAAATACTGGGATAGTTTTGTTCACAACGGTGTGTGTTTCCCCCCTCCTTACGATTATAAAGGGCTTGAAATAATAGTTCACGGAAAAAGGTACAAGCTAAGCCCTGTTGCTGAAGAGATGGCTTGGGCTTGGGTCAAAATCATGAACACAGAAAAGGTGAAGGACGAAGTCTTTCGGTCAAACTTTATGAAAGACTTTTCAAAGCACCTTCCAAAGGAAATCAGAAATGTGGATATTTCGCAAATCGATTTTAGCGAAGTGAGAAAGGCTTACTTAAAAGAAAAAATTAGACTAAAGCGAAACAAGAAGCTTTCAAAACAAAGAAAAAAAGAGAAGGAAAAGCTAAGAAAGATGTACGGTTTTGCGTACGTTGACGGAAGAAAGGTGAGAATTTCGAACTGGATGGTTGAGCCCCCTGGCATTTTTATGGGTCGTGGAAATCACCCTTTAAGGGGTAGATGGAAGCCTAGGATTGAGCCTCGTGATGTGACTTTAAACCTGAGCAAAGACGCAAAGATTCCAGAGGGCGATTGGGGCGAAGTTGTACACGATCCTAGTGGCATGTGGGTTGCGCGCTGGAAAGACAAGCTAACAGGCAAAATCAAGTACGTGTGGTTACACGAAACTTCGCACATCAGGCAACACAAGGACAAAGAAAAGTACGACAAGGCGCTAAAGCTTGCTAAGAAAATACAGGTCGTAAGAAAAAGAATTTTAAAGGCGTTAAGGTCGAGAGACTTTGAAACGAGAAAGATCGCCACCGCCTGTTACTTGATTGACAAGCTTGGTTTAAGAGTGGGTGACGAGAAAGACCCTGACGAAGCGGACACTGTTGGCGCGACCACACTAAGAGTTGAACATGTGAAAATAACCGAAAGAGCGATCGAATTCAAGTTCTTGGGCAAAGATAGCGTCGAATGGCACAAAAGTATAAAGCTTGACGACGCTGATCCGCACTTCGTGAAAAACATGTTGGAACTTATTAGAGGTAAAAAGCAAGGAGAGCAAATATTTGACACCGTGTCTTCAACCAGCGTGAACAAGTTTCTTTCAAAGTGTGCAAAGGGACTTACAGCCAAAGTTTTTAGAACGTATCACGCCACACGCGTGGTTTGGGAATACCTGTTAAACTCTGACGGAAAGACAAAGAGGGCAAACCTTGAAACAAAGAAATACATCGCAAAACTCGCAAACCTTGAAGCAGCTAAGTTTTGCAACCACAAAAGGACGACACCAAAAAGCTACAGGTCTTCCGTAAAGAAGAAGCTTGAAAAACTCAGAGAGCTTCTCGAAAAAAAGCCAAAGAGCAAAAAAGCCGAGCGTAAAGTTAAGCAGCGAATAAAAAAGCTCAAGCTTGAAATAGAGTTGCTCAAAAAGACAAAGGACTACAATCTAGCCACTTCTCTCAAAAACTACATAGATCCAAGGGTTTACAAGGCTTGGGCGGAGCATGTCGGAATAGACTGGCACGAGCTTTACCCAAAATCTCTACAAAAGAAGTTTGCTTGGGTGTCCAAAGCAAAGGTGTCTTGGGAGAATTTCCCGCTTAACCATGTAGAAAAGCAGGCGTTAAAGAATTCCTTGTAAGGCTACGCAATTTTTATAAGACGTCATGAAATTCAAGGAATCATGCAACAAATTCAAGCGAGGACAAGGCGTTTTTCGTTCAAATCACTAAAGAGTAAGGCTTTTGTCGAAAGTGTGCTCACAACTCTTTCGCTTGCGTTTATATTTGTTCTTGCGGTTTTTGCAAGGATTACTCCCGCAAAATACGCGTTTCAGATAGCAGAAGTGGACCCATACTGGTACTATTACACTTCGTACTACATGCTAACGCACGGGGTGTCCGCTTGGTTTCACTGGGTCAATTATATGGAGTTTTACCCCTACGGTTTGAACATACCGAAAGCGGAATCACCAATGCTCAGTTTCACTTCAGTTTTTCTTTACCAGTTTGTCAGGGCTATCGGAATCAACATTTCCTTTTACGACTTTGCGGTCGCGCTTCCTGTTGTTTTCACTTCAATTTCTACTATTTTCATGTACTACTTGGGAAAGGAAATTGGTGGTAAGAAAACTGGAATACTTGCGGCGCTTTTTTTGGCGCTTTCTCCCGCAAACATACAGCAAACCATGTTAGGGGATTTCAAGCAGGAATTCCTAGCATTCTTCTTTATGGTTCCAGCGCTTTACTTCCTTTTACGCTCATTTCGAACAAAAAGCAGCTTGGACATGCTGATTTCTGGTGTGTTTCTTTCATGCGCTGTCGCAAGTTGGGACCCTGTTTCTCCCTATTACTACGACATGGTCGCGCTCGTTGTTTTTATCGGTGTTCTTACAAGGAAGCTTTCACCAAATTCCGCGTTGCGCATTCTTGCTTTTGTGGACGCTCCCGCATTGCTAGTTTCCACAATGATAGCGCGTGACGTTGGACCTGTGACCCACTTAAGCCAAGAGTCACCTGTTTTTGGCGCGTTTCTTGTAGCGCTTCTTATGAAGGTGTATGACTTTTTGGGCGAACAGGGAAAGAAGACCTTTAAGGCTACGATTGTTCCCTTTGTGATCGCGATTGTGGTTCTCATGGGTTTTCTGATTCGCTCAAGCACGGGCGGTAGAATCCTTGCGATAATCGACCCGTTTTACAGAAGCTCAATACCAATTGTGAACACCGTTGCGGAAAACGAGCTTACAACATGGTTTGACTTTTACGCTGGGTTTAACATTCAAATGCTTCTTCTTCCTGTTGCGATTTACCTGTTCTTCAGACGTTCTGATATGGCGGGTGTAGCGATGATTCTTTTTGCGCTTTCAGCAACCTATGCCACAGCAAGCTATGTCAGAGCTGAAGAAATTCTCACACCCATAGCCGCAGTGGCCGCAGCTTACGTAATAAGCAGGCTCATCGACGCGTACGCGCCAATTTTACTAAGGGCTTATCGCTCTACCGCAAAAGGAAGGCGCTCACTTTCTGGTGTAGACTGGGAGGTCGGTGGCATCCTTTTGATCGCGCTTATCATCACTTCAGGCTTCTTTATGTATCAGGGTCTTGCCGCAGCCGACTCCCCGCCGCTTCTAATGACCGTCGGTGGCCACGTAAGTAGCGACTGGGAGCAGGCCTTGCTTTGGATTAGGTACAACACGCCTCCAAACGCGGTTGTCGCAAGCTGGTGGGACTATGGCTACTGGATTATGGTAATCGCAAATCGCCCGACTCTTGCTGATCCTTCTACTGTGAACACGACACAGATACAGTACCTTGCTATCGCGCTTATGGCAAACTACACAATTTCTGAAAAGATACTGAGCTTTTACCACGCGCAGTATTTGCTGATTTACCAGCCTATCGGTTATTTACGAGGCGGACTTTCATACCCAACTTCAGATGGCGATTTAGGCAAGTCCGGTGCAATGCTCACCATAGCGGCAAGCACTAACTTCAAAAAGTTTGAACAAGTTTTCGGGTTCAACCTCACACCGCAGATGTTCAACCAGTCTTACTATCTAACGCAGCTACCAAACTTCGGTCTACTTGTACCTTCTGGAAAATACGCTTCACAAGCTACGTTGTACAACCTTATGTTTGGCTCTAACCCATCTCTCCAATACTCTTTACAGCAACTCGGACAGTATTCGGGTGTGACCATACCTTCGTTCCAAGTACCACCCGGCTTTAAGCTTGTGTATTCGACTCCAGACCAAGCGATTTTGGTGTATGAGTTGAACACCACTTCCTCCCTTTAGCGCTCGATTGCTTTATATTTCGGTTTATGGCTAGTGCTTTATGAATACCATTGCCGTCCAAACGTTTTACAGGGAAAAATATAGATTTGGAAAAACTTGCGTCTTCCTTGGAAAGCTACCTTTCTTCTAAAGGCTACAACACGCAGAAGTACAAGTCGTCGGATGGCTCACTTGTGGTTCAAGCTCGAAAAGGTGGATTTCTTAGGGCGATCGTCAATGCTCAGAGGGCTTTTACAATACACATTTCAGGAAACCCTGATGACGTCAGCGTAAAAGTGGGCGTTGCAAACTGGGGACAAGACTTGGCGGTAGAGGCGATCGAGGCGCTACTCGTGGACGACCTTGCGCTGGTGAGCGGGGTGGAAATGCTATGGAATCTCAAGATTGAAAAGGAAATTATGAACGAAATTCAAAGGCTTGTAGACTCTGGCCAAGTGGTTCTTTCACAAGCTCCTTATATGACAAGCACGGGATTCATGCCAGGATATCAACAACCACAGAGCGTTAGTTACAACCAAGCTTCGAAGTACTGCCCAATGTGTGGCAAGCCCAATCCTCAGGAAGCTCGTTTCTGCATTTCGTGTGGTTCTAGGTTCCCCTAATCGGTGAATCGCATGGATTTGGAAGACAAGCTTGAAGAGGCGAAGCACTATGCGCTTTCAAAAGGAATGGTCCTTTTTAATGGCACGTGGGTTGGACCAGAAGAAAAATACGCCAAATTCGTGTGGAGCGAGCGTAACGGCGACATTAGAAAGTTTTTGGACGTGGCATCATCTTTGGGTGCGCGCGTGATTTTTTACGACTCTGTGGTGTTAACCGAAGAAGACTTGACAAGAATTCTGGATCAACTTGACGAGCTAGAGGAAGATGAGGAGGTTCAAAGGTTACGCGAAGAGTTGCGCTCCTTTCTTGTGCACGTAGGAGAAGTATCGGAAATAGAGGTGGGATTCAAAAACTCAGATGAGATATACTTCTATAGAGAGCAAGCGGACTGGGCAAGGAAGCTTTCAGAGCTTGCGGATAGAGTAGAAGAGCTAGTTGAAGACCAAGACGTTGAATAGAAATCGCGAAAAACATAATTAGTATTAGCTTATATCGATCAATCGGTGGTAGTTGAATAAAAAACAAGATGCAATTATAAAGCGCGATTTAATAACGCGATATTGTAGCACCAAGTGTGTGGCAGAGTGATTTTTTGATCAAATCATAAGGTTCGACGAGCGCGACTGTAATTTCAAAGAAATTCTAGTCTAGAGAGCACAATAGGATTCTTGAAGAGCATAACCCTCTAGGCGTTGAAGGGCGTTAAAAGGGTTGTGCAAAACACTAGTCGACTCGATGAACTTTCTATAAGCCTTAAGGAGGAAGTAAGAGAGGTGTTAAAGACAAAGAGGTTATCCGCGCACCTCTGTCAAATCTTTACACATTTCCGACGCGTTCGAGTTTGGCATTTGTGCATATCTAAACGACGCAATTGTCATAGGAGACACAACCGCGTGGCTAGGCTCAAAAGTCATTAATTTGAAAAAGGTTTGTGCGATTCACCAAACGTTATTCGCAGGGCGAAACGTGATCAAAGTGATTTACACGCTTTGGGTAACACAAGAAGCCATGGAAAAAGCAAAAGATCTGGGTTTTAAAGCCCACGGAAGAGCTAACACTCGTGACACAATCACAAGCTAAAATTGTGAACAAAAGGTTAAAAAGTCGCTTTTTTGGTTATTTATTTATGAGTTTCTCGGTGTATTTGAAAGCGGCACTGCTTTTTGCGCTTCTTACCGCGTTTCTCTTACTTGTGGGCTTTATCGTTGGATATTACGTGCTAGGCGCTCCCATTTTGAGCGTACTAGTGTTTATGCTTGCGATTTCGGTGATAATGAACGCAGTTTCGTATTTTTACGGGCCAAAAATGATTCTCACACTATCTGGTGCAAGGCTAGTTTCTCCGAATGAGCTTCCAAGAGTTTACTCAATTCTTGAAGAAGTTTCAAGAAGTGCGGGAATACCCACGCCGAAACTAGGCGTGAGCAATCAGCCGCAACCAAACGCTTTCACCACAGGACGAAGCAAGAAGGATTCTGTAGTGGTAGTGACTAGTGGCTTGTTGAAAGTGATGGACGAAAACGAGTTGCGTGGTGTTTTGGCGCACGAAGTTGGACACATAGTGCACAGGGACGTTGCGATTGCAACGCTTGCTTCAACACTTGCTACCGCAATAACGTACATGGCGGACATCGTTTTCTTCTCGCTACTTTTTGGAGGAGGCTCAAGGCGAGAAGGAAACGGTGCCGCTGGTTTGTTTGCGGTGATTTTTGCGCCTTTTGCGGCTTCTATGGTGCAACTAGCGCTTTCAAGAAGCAGGGAGTACTACGCCGATGAAGAAAGCGCAAAACTCACGCAAAGACCGGATTACTTGGTTTCAGCGCTTAGAAAAATAGAAGAATACATTAGAAGAGGTGTCCCCCTCAACGCGCCTAGTTCAACCAGCGCGCTTTGGATTTCTAATCCTTTCAGGGGTGCGATGAGCGACCTGTTTTCAACTCACCCTGCTACAGAAAAAAGAATCAAAAGGCTGATCGAGCTTTCAAGAAAAATGGGTTATTACTTTTAGTGAGCTGAAAGCCTCGCTTCTTTAAAAGTTTATCAGTTTGTAAAATATTAGTAATGCTAGCGACGCGTCTTGTTAACTCGACTAAGTAGCAACAGTACCACACTGCAAACTCACGGAGCCAAGAGTCTAGGACGCATCCCTTTTCATGTAGGGTGGTCCTCTGAGCCACCGACTACCCACCAAGATGTAGCTTCGAACCGAGTGGAAAAGATGAAACCTCTGGAAAGGACTCGCTCTTCAGTGTGCAGGAGGTTTTAACTAGCCCTCCACTTTACTCTTTTTGAAGCTAGTAACACCAATACAAGAGTGTAAAGGGACAAAGCGCCTAAGTAAACTTGGGCGTTACCAGTGGCTAAACCACTTGTGATTCTCATGACTTGAGCCGCGTAAGTTGTGGGTGAAAGAAAAGCGAGCGGCCTAACAAAACTAGGTAAAACGCTTATCGGATAGTAAACTGGTGGCACAAACGAAAGAAGTATCGTGATAATCGGCGAGTACACCCACAAATCGCGCACATCTCTTGCAAAACTTGAGATTAGAAAGCCGAGCGAAGTGACGCACGCCCAAACTAGGAAAAGCGACGCCAAAACCATGGAAAGACCAAACGCGCTTGTGTGCGCTTGTCGAACAAGAAGAAACAAAAAGAGTGCGATTCCAACAATACCATTCATGAGCTCTGAAAGCGCAAGCCCAACCGCGTACTCTGCAGGAGCCACAGGAGAGGCGACAAACATGTCTTGGATCCTTAGCACTATACGCGTAGAAGCCGCGTCCGTCTCAACGATTATGCTGCTACTCACGGTCACCGAAAGAACTCCCCCGATTAAACCGTAAGTTGCCGCCCTAGCCCCTCCGAAGATGTAAATAAAGAACAAAATTGAAAGGGGTGTGAGAACAAAGTTTGCGATCGAAAAAGGGGAGCGTTTTACTGCAAGATATCCGTGAAACCAAATAAGAACGAAAACACACCTTACGCTTTTAATAATCGTTTCGTTCACTTTCATCCATCTCACCCACAAGCTTGACAAAAAGGTCTTCTACTGAAACAGGCCTTAGCGTGATCCCAAGCTTTTTTTCTTGTGCAAGTAGCGCAAGCTCCTTTGCGCGTTTTTCGTCGGTGTAAACTCGAATGGTTGAGCCACTTCTGTAAACTTCTCCAAACGACAAAGCTTCCGAAAAATCGCTTGCGCCTGTTAGAATCACAGTGGTGGTTGCGCCAATTAGCGCTTTTAACTCATTTGGAGAGCCTTCTGCCACCTTTTTCCTTTGTCCATTATGGTGATCGTATCAGAGAGCACCTCAGCTTCTTCCATATAGTGCGTTGTGAGAAACACAGTGGTGTCCTTTTTTGCCAAATCCTTTATCACGCTCCATATGTTCATTCGTGCAAGCGGGTCTAAACCAACAGTCGGTTCATCGAGCATCACCATCTCTGGTTCGCTTGCGATCGCCATGGCGACCATCACCTTTTGCCTTAAGCCACCAGAAAGGTTTCCGCACAAAACATTCCTGTACTCCTCTAAACCCAAGTTTTCAAGAACGCGTTTTGCTTGAGTCTTCGCATCCGACAAGCTCCAACCACGCGCCACCAAAAAGGCGAAAACGTGTTCGTAAGGAGTTTGAAGGGAATAAGGTCTTCCTTCTTGCGGGACTATTGCGATTCTCTTTCTTATTTGTTTTGCTTCTTTAATCACGTCAAAACCAAGAACGCTCGCACTACCTGAAGTGGGTTCTAGTATCGTTGAAATTATTTTTGTAAAGGTGGTTTTTCCTGCACCATTTCGGCCAAGCAGGCTGTGTACACTGCCTTTTTTCACGATTAGGGAAAAATCGTCTAGCGCTCTTGTCGTGCCAGAATAAACTTTCGTAAGCCTTTGTGCCACTACTGCAAAATCCAAGTGTACCTACCTAAGCACAAATCAAAACTGAGAAATCGTGATTTAAGCTTTAAAGATTAAAAACGATGTGCTGTCAAAGAATTCTCGCGCTAAAATCGTGTGCTCACTAGTTATATCCGTACTTGGTCAAAAACCATCTAATGAGTTTTGCACCAAAGCCTTCATGCAGTGGTAAACAATTGCCGCAAACTTTACATCGTTTTTGTGCACAGCATCTTTAAAAAGTCTTTCGAGTATGGAAAACTTTCTTAGACGCTCCGCGTCAAGCTTTGTTAAGCGCTCCTCAAATTCTTTAGAAGGAGAAGCAATTTGGTGCAGCCAGTAAGTTTTTTCTTCTTGTGTGAAACTGCCACGCTTAAGCGCCCTTTTGATTCTTTCATCCCAATTATCCGTGTTTGTCAAGCGAGAAAATATGTTTTTCAAGGTCCTCAAAAATGTTTTTCAACAAAACTTAAATCGGTTGTTAATTAACAACTGTTGTTGTATATAACTTAAATGTGATTTTTCTTTACTATTTTTAATATGTGTTATCGAATTTCAGTAATCGCAGATTGTAGTGGTTATTATGCTTGTATAAGACACTTCCATGCTTGGACTGTGGGCTCACTAACGCGTTATTCCAACACAATAACGTCTAATAAAAGGTTGACACCTACACGTGGTGCCGTGTTTTGCGGCGTGCTATACACGCAATAAGTCGCAAAATAAATAAACATGTTTGTAATTTGCTATATTACAAAACATGGAAAAATATATCTTTAATCCAAGATTTGTTGTGATGACTACGCTGGTGGTCACTTTTGCCAAAGCGAAAATATAGGACAAAAGTAAAGATTCTTTACGACATATTAAGCTCGGCGATAACACCAGTCAAAAAAACAAGAATCATGTCAATGTCGAACTTGAATCCCCATACGTTCAAATTTTACTTTGAATTCTGCTTGGGTAACGGTCTACTTTCAGAAAAAGAGGGATATTATGAGCTAACAGAAAAGGGTCACAGGTTTTTAAACGATTGCAAAAGCATTCTTGATAGAATAGAAGAGATTGAAAGAATTGGGTCGCGTTCAGGACTTATCGTTGACATAACTGTAAAACCTGTAAAAGTGCTAGAAAAAACTTTTAGCAATAAGAACGAAAACAAAACGATTAGACGATAAGAGATACATAATTATATTTTTTAGAATTTTTGCTTGGTAAATCGCTCAAATCGCAATAATTCGTGAAATTATTAAGGCGTAAGATGCTTGGTGTCGCTGAGAAGTGATACCAAAGAGTCAGAAAGTATAGAATACCTTTCTTCCAGTTCTGCGATTTCGGAGTAAAGTTTGATGTACTTCTTACCTTTTTCGGTCGTGTAGTATTTTCCCTCAACCTCCTCAAGTAAACCGTGTTTTAAGCAAAAGTCAAGGTACTTTTTGAGAAGACGCGGATTTAAGTTTGCTTGAAACATTATCCTAGTTTTTCTTGAGCCTTCCCATGCGATTTCAAGAATGTCTCTAATGATTTTCACACCATCACGTCTTTTACTCTTTTTTATTCTACCTTTGACCATATCTTTTAGCGTAATTTTATACATGTCATATTTTTTACTTATCTTATCACTTAAAGCTTGATTACCTTTAATAGAAAAAGTATAGCTTTTTTCTAAAGAGAGGAAGATACGATTTTTAAAATTTGTATATTAACAAAAAATTACGATTGTCACAAAATGGTACGCAAAGCAAATTAGATTGTGTGAGCAAATTGTGTTAACTTGATAGAAACAAAATTCGTCTTTCAAAGCGGTGTAGGCTTTTGAATGGTGATTTAGTGTGTGTTTCGTGTTTTTCTGTGAATTTAAGAATAAAGAACAAAAGTGGATTTTTTCTATAATTCAGATGGTTAAACTTAATTGGGTAAGCGTTGTGACCCTTTTTACTAGTTTCCAAAAAAGATTTGATGACACATTGGTGTTCAAAAAATTGCATTATGATGGACAACAATTTTTAAAGGAACAAAAAACTAACTTAGGTTGTAAGAAGCACAAGGATATGCGAAAGCTAAAAGTTAAAGCCTTGATGCAGATAGTTAGCAACGTTAAGCGCTTATTTCTTTTAAAATCAGAAAAACTATCGGCTAAAGTAGTGATCACAGAGATGTTAGTCTCCCTTAAAATTTTCGCGAATGGAAAGGAGGCTAGTTGAGTTGAGAGAAACAACCAAAATCGTGCGCGGAGCGGCTGCGGGTTTTTCTTCGGGTTTAGTGTTCAACTTGATGTCATTTGGGTTTTATCTTGCGATAGTTCGATTACTCCCCACAGATTCGCTAGGCGTTTTCTACACCCTACAGCTTGTTATGGGATTTATAACCACTTTCGGCCTTCTTTCTTTGCCAAGTGGTGTAAACAGGTTCGTAACAGGGTTTGTTCAAACCAATAGACTCGAAGAAGCGAGATACCTTTTTAGGAAAGGGTTGACAATGGCTTTTTTGATTTCGATAATTTCACTACCCGTCCTCGTGCTACTTTCTTCGTATCTTTCCTACTGGTTTCTCGGTACTACAAAGTACAGCCTTCTTTTTGACTTAATAGCTTTTGACTTCGTGTTAATTGCTTTTAACAGCTTTTTCGGTGTGTCACTTTACGCATACCGAAGATTTGGTAGGCTAGGAGCGTTACAGGTCGCATATGGCGGCTTTAGGTACGGTGGAGGGGTTTTGTTCATACTTTTGGGACTTCAAGTCAAGGCGATAATTCTTGGTTGGATTACTTCCGATTTATTTCGAACTTTTACTTACGCTTACTACTCCCACCCTCTTTTGTTTGGTGCTTCCTTGAAAAACGATCTAAAAAAGGTGTTTTCTTTTTCACTACCTTATGTTATAGCAAATGGAATAGTTGTAGCACTGCAAAATGTGGATTCACTTTTTGTTTTGAAGTATCTTGGGGTAAATGCGCTAGGCGTTTATGGCACACTGTTAAACGTTTCAAGTATACCGCAGATACTTCCGACGTCAATCGGTGGTTCTCTAATGCCAGCAATTCTAAAAATCGAAGACAGTAAGGGTCTTAGCGCAAACGTAATCACAAACGCAATAAGGTACATCGCCCTTATCGTTTTACCAGTTTTCTCTCTTGCTGCGGCAACTGGTAAACCTCTGATACACATTTTTTTGGGCGAAAAATTTGCTATCGCTTGGGTATCCTTTGCGGTTTTGCTAATTGGGTATGGCGTTATGAGTTTGGATATACCAGTAAACCAAGTTCTTGTAGCAAAAAAGAAACCAAGATTCTCGCGTTTCAACAGGTTGTAAGCAGTGGTGTTCTTGCGCTACTCGCGGTGCTACTTATTCCTCGCTTCTTTCTTACTGGCGCCGCACTCGCTTACGTTCTTGCAAGAGTGATAGGATTTCTTGTAACAGGCCCCCCTGTTTACAAAATGGGGTTACTCAAAGTGGACATAAAAAGTTATGTAAAGATACTTCTAACGAGTGTATCAGTGATACTTTCCGTGTTACTGGTTGAGAATTTAACTCGGTTTGCTTGGTGGTTACTGCCTTTGTATCTAATCATAGGATCAATAAGTGGGATATTAATGGCCAAAATTGTGCGTCTTTTTAATGAAGACGATTATGAAACTATTATGGACGCTCTTCCTAAAGAGCTAAGGTTATTCGCAAAGTATTTATGGTTAAAGCTCGATTTTCCTTTACCAAGCTCAAAGAAAGATGCTTGAGAGTTTTGCGATTGTACGCTTGACAATTGAGTTCCATAGAATTTCGCGTGTGCGCGAATAAAACTTATAGTAATTTGGTGTTTCGAAAAGCTTTCCCCCGAAACTCTTTTTGAATAAGTACAAGCCATGCTGTTTACCGCTCATGTCGTTTGGCGCAGGAACGCCCATTAAATCAAGACTCTTTATTCCATCCGCTGCTTCCCTTTTCATAACTTCCCATAAAAGTATGTTGTTTGGCTGGTAAGCCCAGTATTTTGAAAGCGAACAGCTCATGTAGTAGTAGGCTTTTTCACGATATCTCAGAATTATGGTGGAAGCTATTGGCACAGAATCAATCTCCGCAAAATAAAAGCGTGCGTTTTCATTTTTGGTCATAAGATTATAGATTTGTTTGACCAAGTTTTTATGAAAAATTGCTCCGCCTAGCCTTTTATTTGTGTCAATTTGAATTCTCGAATAATCCTCTAACACTTTCTCATCTTTTCTTTCCCTGACTTTTACGCCTAGCTTCTTAGCTTTCTCGACGCTATTTCGGCACCTTTTTTCAAGCGCCTTCCAAATTGAGTTTTCTCCGCCACTAAGGTCGACGATGAACGTATAAAGTAGGCCGAATTTTCTTTTAACGTAATTCATATTAGTGAGAAAATCAAAATTTTTGGTAGAAACGATTTCGTGTGATATCACCCTTTTCGAAAGGAAAGAATCTAAATTCTTAAAGTACTCTTTGATCACTTTTTCGTTGCAATCCGATCGAACAACTGGTGCATATTTTGTGTGAGAGCTTGAAAGAAGCGAGAGAAGGGGATATTTAGCGAACCATAAAGATGTGACGCCTCCGCACATTATATTATTTTCTTCCATTACATAACAAAGAAAAGGCGATAAGTTCGCTTTTGAAAGAACTCTTGCCCATATAAGAGATTGAAAAATTGAAGCATCACGCGCTTGATCTACAAACTCTTCCCATTTATCGTCGGATATGTTGTGCTTTAAAAGTATTGTTTGTAAATTCTTTCAAAAATATGTGTTAAGAGCAACAAAAGTTTTTTGGGTTTTTATGGTATATATGATTCATAGAAATTAAATTAATTATTTTAGAAAAAAATATATATCTCCTAAATAGAAGGTATACAATGCAGTTAATAAAGAGGCGTGCTTATACAGCTAGAGTTGGTCCAAAACGAAGAGGAATAGCGGTAGGATTAAGTCTTTTCGTGTTCATGCTCTCTACTGCGGTTGTGCTCTCATCAGTTGTCTCTCACATGAGCAGTGGACCCGCATATTCTTCACTGCCAATATCTACGCTTAAGAAAGTGAACAACCTGAATGGCGCGGTTTTTGAGCAAGTGATTGGTAATCCGCAACAGATCATTCCAATTCTCCGGCAAGAAGGTGTGACGGGTGTGGTGATTCTTCTTGGTGGATACGATAGCGCAAATCCTTCAAGCCAGCTTGTAAACGAAGTTAATGCGTACGACCAAGCGGGATTTCTTGTCAACTTAGAGTGGAACTTTCAGGGAGGATGGGGCAGACTTTACGACATGAATCCTTATGTGTACAACTACGTGCAGCAACACCCAAGCGAAGGCTGGGCCTCTTTTGAAGACACGCTTGTCAACTTATCGAGCTTACCGAAGCCTTCGCAAGAGCTACCGAATGGAACCCTTGTGGTTTTCCTGCAACATGCTGAGTATTACGTGTATCAGTTTTACTCTGCTTCAAATTTCACGTGGCTTTATAATGAAACTTCTTTAATATTATCGAGGAATTACAACAGTAATATCGAAAATGGGCTCCCAGTGCCTTATGGTCATTATCACGTTTTCTATAATTCTACGGGGCTTTATTTGGCAATCAACACGCACTACACACCCAAAATTGTGTACAATTTGCACTGGATCAGCTTCGATAACGACGCGCAGGGTAGAGTGAACTGGGCGTCGCTTTTCTTTTCTGATTCTTTTAGCGCATGGCAGACCGCTTGGACTCAGTTCTGTCAGTTTTGGGCGGGTAAGATAGCTGTTACGCAGGCGGATAATTCGGGTGTGCCTAGTTACGACGCAAACCCAGCGATAATTCAGTACTTGGAAAACACCTACCACTTCAACTTCAGCTTTGAAGGGTGGGGAACTCCAACTCAAAGCAACCAGCTTTGGCTGTGGGAGCAGTACAATCTTCTCAAGAACTTCGCTTTAATGAAATTAAATATCGCACATGAATATGGCATACTAGTGGAAACAGGAACGAGTGACATGAGCATTGGTGTGAACTTCATGCCTACGGACATCTTTGCAAGTTGGCCAGGTTCTCCAATCTACGAAAGCGTTTTCGGAATCTTTTACAACGCAGGCTGGCGTAGCGGGATGAACTTCACAAGATACGTGGGAATAGTGGACTGGGAAGGAAGCCCTCCTTCTACTCAAACAATAGCGGATTACTTTAACATGACAATCCTAGCAGCTGAGGAGGCACAGCCGACAGGTGCACTTATAGAGTTAGACTGGCAGTTTCCAACAAATCAGACCACGGCGCAGGACATTTCCGCTTTAAACTACTGGATACAAAGGTTTCACGCGGCTCTTTATTGGGGTGGCTATCTTTCTAGTATCGGCGCCCAAAGGTACTCTTTAGGAACGGTTTACTTACAAGGAAACTATCCTTTTGCAAGCGGAAGGCCTTGGGGTGCAGGCGGTCCGCTATTTTCCACCCCGTTGCAGATTCAAGCGTTTGACTTTGGTGATTTGGGAAAGTGGATGTCTATTTCGGCGTTTAACCAAACAGGGGTAAGCCAGTGCTCCCCTCAAGGTTACTTTATGGATATGAGCACAGGGCTATGGGCGTGTGGTGGGCTTGCGATTGCGCAGGAATCTGTTAAAGCGCTTCCGTTTTTTGCGTCTTTAATCGGTAAGTCCTCGGCTTTTTACGTAAGGAACAACTTTAACACCTACGTTTTCCAAAGTGGTGGTCTTTACTACGTGCTGATCAATCCTTCTTACGGCGGAGAGGTGAATGGGTACACGCTTGGTGGCGTTCCCATCATCGAACCACCCTACGTTAACTTCAGCTACTACCACTTACCTGGTTATAACGCGTACGATGTAGCATCACACACGCTCATCCAAAACAACACCCTGATACCGAGTAACGGTTATATCGGTACCCTTGTAGTGCTTGTTCCTAGTGGCTTTCAGGGTACGTCATTGGTTTGGACAAGCGCTTGGAACTTTTCCGCTCAAAACGGAAGCCTTTACCTTGCAAATCCACCGCAGGGTGCAAACTTGAGCGCTCTAATAGTATCTTCCCAACCCATCGCAAGCTTTGTGGCAAACACAACTCTTCAAATTTTTTCGCTTTTGACAAATAAAAACACCACCTTAATTCATTCGGAACAGTCAAACCAATTGTACTTCTATTACATCAACTTACCTACGCTTAACGCAGTGACGATCAAAGCAGTTCAGCCAACTACAACGACAAGCTCTAACACCCAGTCTTCTACAAGTTCACCATCGACGAGTGCTACAAATATTACGAGTTCTCAAAGCTCTACCACAACTTCAACAAGTTCTACGACAACCACAACAAGTGCATCCACTACGACAACTCAAAGCTCTACCACAACTTCAACAAGTTCTACGACAACCACAACAAGTGCATCCACTACGACAACTCAAAGCTCTACCACAACTTCAACAAGTTCTACGACAACCACAATTACTTCAACTCAAACCACTTCCTCATCAACGCAAACATCAACTACCACCCAACACACGACAAGCTCTACTACGACAAAAGATTCAAAAACAACTACTACTAACACGCAAGCCTCTCAAGGTGTGACATCGCCGACAAGTTTGGTTAGCTCCTCGACTTCAACTTCTTCTAAACAATTTATGACTCAAACGACACAAACAAGCGTACAAAGTAGCGACGCATATTCAGTCGCGCCTAGTAGCGAATCGAGTGAATTTTCTGGTTTGCAAAAGATCTTTGGTTCTAGTGCCACAGAAGGAACTCCACTCTTTGGCTTACTCAAAAAAGAGGCAATTCCTGCTTTGATAATTTTAGTGATCGTTAGCTTACTTGTGTTTATGCTAAAGAGCTCTCATGTGTACTATACGCTGACTAAACAAAGGTGATTTACCATTTCCAAGCCTTAAGTTAAGCTCTCCAAAAATCCCAAAAGGGTGCGCAACCCGAAAAGCTTCGGGTTAAAAATACGAGCGCCCGCGGTGTGCGGGAAGACCTGTAGTCACAGAAGCCTTATAACTCGAAAAGAGACGTGCATGTGAAAAAGGCGCAAAGCTCTTAAGGTGGGTTGCTCGAACAAATCCCAAAAACTTTATCGAAGGGTTTTGTATTATACCTGAGTTGTTTTACGCCGTGTAATGAAGCTTTTTCAAAAGCTTATGCTACTTGATGCTCTGCTATTATCCATTTTAGGGTTTGCCTAAGAGGATGCTTAGCTTTTTAGAGCAGGATAGTCAAAAAATTATTGATTAATTTAAAAAATTAAAATAATGTGGCATGAGCAATTTATTTGGCTTGGATGTATTAACGAAATCTTTCAGGTTGCTTAGAAGCACAAAAAACTGGTACGAGATATTGTTGTATCACGCAGGTTTAAAGAAACGTGTTATACTAAAAACACGGAAGGGAGTAAGCTTTCTCTATATACCTGGTTTCTTCAATCTTGAACATATTTGTGAAGAACCTTATAGACACGTGAATGTTTGGGGGAAGGATGTGATAGACGTCGGCGCTTTCAATGGTGATTCAGCGATTTACTTTTCTTTAAAGGGTGCGCGCAAGGTGTACGCCTTTGAACCGTTTCCAATGTGTTTCGAAATCGCACGACAAAATATAAAAATAAATGGCATAACCAACATTGTGCTTTTCAATCAAGGCTTGGGTGCTAAAGAAAAATATGTAAGAATAGATCCACAATACAAATCCTCCACGAACAGTTCAATAAGAGAGTTCGCTCATGGGAAACCCGTACTTATTAGAACGCTTAAATCAATTGTGAACGAATTACAACTCAAGGATGCGGTTCTAAAGCTTGATTGTGAAGGTTGCGAATACGAGGTGTTAGCCCACTCTGAGTGCGATGTTCTTTACGCATTCACGGAAATAATTGTAGAGTATCACTATAAAGGATATGAAATGCTTGTAAAAAAGCTCGTTCAGTGTGGATTTAAAGTGAAATACCTAAAGGGAAACGGGGAAATAGTGGAAGGTGCTGTCCCAGATTTGGGAATGATTCTTGCAACTAGAAACTGACTCTCCGATTTTATATAGCGCTTTTAGTTTTATTATATGGAAACAAAAGAACAGAGTTTCATCTAGCTCATTATAAACCAATGGATGCAAATAACGATTGGTTTGTGTATCAGTGTAAGTGGAGGGAGAAAAATTGATAATTGTTGGAATTCCGGCTTTTAACGAAGAAAAATACATCGCAAAAGTTGTCTTACGTTCAAAGAAGCATGCCGACGAGGTGGTAGTGATTGACGACGGGTCGCAGGACATGACTGCTCAGATCGCGATGCAGATGGGTGCCAAAGTGATAAGGCATGCGAGGAATTTGGGAAAGGGAGAGGCGTTAAGAACGCTTTTTGAATACGCCATAGAAAGGAAAGCTGACGTTTTGATTACTCTTGACGGTGATGGTCAACACGATCCAGACGAAATACCAAAGTTGGTCGCACCCATTTTGGAGGGATATGATATAGTGATAGGCTCACGTTTCCTTAATAAGACAAGTGTTCCGCTATACAGAAGGTTTGGTAACAAACTCTTGAATCGCGCAACAAACATCGCACTAGATAAAAAAATGGAGCTTAGTGACACTCAGTCTGGTTTTAGAGCGTATAGAGTGAGCGTTTTAGAAGAATTGATTCCAAGCGAAAGAGGAATGGGAGCAGATTCTGAAATCGCAATTAAGGCAGCTCGACTTGGTTTAAGAATAAAAGAGGTGCCTATAAGCGTGACATATGGTGAAGACACTTCTACTTACAACCCAATTTATCACGCGCTTGATGTTTTCGCCACCACAATCAAGCTTGCTACAATAAGACATCCTCTACTTTTGTATGGTGCACCTGGAATTGCCACTTTTGGTGTGGGACTAGCGGTTGGTGTGTATGCGGCGTCCGAATACTTGACTTCCCGCTATATTTCCTTTGTTCTATCATATCTTGCGGTAACCTTGATTATCGTAGGTTTGCTTGCAACATTTACGGGTGTTATACTTTACACCATGATAACAGTCGTGCGTGATGCGAAGAAGGTTTTGAATTTAACGCCCACTAACGTTGTATTCGATTCTCAAGCTTTAAAGCAGGAAAACCGTTAAAAAGGGTAAAGACGATTGAGCCTAAAACCAATGCTTTTGTTTGTTTTGATCACCCTTTTGTTCGCTTTCCAAGCAATCGGTCTAAGAAGTTACTCTGCACTTTCTTTAAATCAGTCTGATTTTTTTAGGCCAACTGGAATTGTTGATTTGGGTTTTCAGAAACCTTTGAACACTAGCTCTTTAATGTGTAACATCACGGTTTACACACTTGATATAGGTCTCGATTTTGCGTCTAGCACAAACCTAACAGTGACTGGAAGTGGAAAAGCTTCTATTCAGCTTGATGCGGTATTAAGGATGTCCAAAGATTGGTACTATTTACAAAATGAGCTTGCTTTGAGCGAAAACACTCAGGGAGAGTTCAACGCATCCTTCTTGGTCAGCGTGTGGAATTTGAGTTCAAAGCGCTCGACCTTTTCCCCTCAGTTTTCTGTGCCCTCCGCTACTATTGTGTCAACTCCAAATGGATCGGTTTTGGTGTACGCTTTAAACGTTCCGTTTTTGGTTCGCGTTCCGTTTAGCTTTGAGCCAATGATATTCGTTGTGGCAAACCAAGGACAAATTACCATACATTTTTACGATTACCTTTTGCAGCAGCACTTTTCGCCATTTTTTAATGACTACCAAATTTCACTAAAAGGCATGCAAGCTTCATTAGTTACAGGTGGCCGTAACCCTGTAAACTACAATTTGTACCAGTGTGTGTTCGGCGGTGCCTTCGATCATGGGGTTACTCAAATAACTTCGCTTGATTCGCAGATGCTGCTTTACTACTTAAATGGAAGCTCTTATTCCGCGGTGCCCGAAGCCGTAGCGTATGGCTACGATAGCGCAGAGGGGGTTGGCGGAGTGGCGGCGTTTCCGGTATTTATTAACGGTGTTCCTCAGGTTATACTTTCAACTGAATTAAAGGGAGTCATTAACCTTTGGCCAATTTCCAACTATTTTGTAAAGCTTAATATTTCGAGATCGTCTTTCTTATTAATAGCAAACTCCAAGTTCTGGGTTCCACAGGGCATCGTCGAACTACCAGCCTTGCTCGGTAAAGCTGTTTTCAGTTTACCTCTTACGATTGAACCTTTTAACAAAACCATGTTTGAGCTAATTGCGCCACAAGTTCTACAAATAAATTCTACAGCTAGAGCTGTTCTTTCTTCAATAGAAGTAAATGGCTTGCCAACGAACAACTCAAGGATTTCTGGTTATGTGTTCGCGCCAATTTCGTTTTTCTTTAGTTACACCATGCAATATTACGTAAGCGTTCTAGGTCCAAATATAAGCATTCAGGGTTTTTACGACGCTGGTACGACACTAAAGGCGGACGCACCTCCACGTTTGGGAAATCCGATTACGCCAATGTCGTTCTACGGCTGGATTGGCACCTTTAACATAACTTCCGTAAGTTTACGCGTAACTGTTGAGCAACCAATACATGAGGTGGCCTACTATAAACAGAGCTATCTCAATCTCTACATCCTCATTGTCCTTATTGCGCTTATAACGCTTGTGACAGCTGTCACAATCAAAAGGGATTTGTAACAGATAATTTTTTATTATATCCTTTATTTAGTTTAAATATATTGTTACACAGAAACAGTTTTATAACAATTTTTGATTATAATCATAAAAAACTATTATTATATATAAGAATTTACTTTAAGTTTCTGAACTCTTTTATAAGTAGTCCAAGTAAGAGTGGTCATGCAAAAAAATTCTAGCGTTAGAGACACTTTGGTAGAGTTTAACGATTCTGAGCTTCGCGCTTCTTTGCGTGTTTTACGTAAGAAGGCGATAAGGCTAAGGCTGTGGCTTTCCGCATTAAGTGACACGGAGCGTGGTTTGCTGAACGCAAGTCTTTGTGTAGAGAAAATAGGATTGCGGCTACGCTTTATACTTTCTGGAATCGTGGTAAAGCTCAGAAAGATAGTTCAAGAAGGGTATTTCTTACGCCTTGAGCAACTCGGGTTAGAGTCGGCAAGGCGTCTCGTAGAGTTCTTTTACGGTTCTTCTGAAAAAGCCAAAGAGCTATTACAAGACAGATGGTTTCTGAGGTATCACGGTTTGAGAATGGAAACTCTGAAAAAACTTGGATATGCACTCTGACTGGTGCACTAAATGAAAATAGTGCTTTACGTTTTAGACGGTTTGCAAGTGGACGCTTTAAACTCCATAGAAACACCAGAAAGTTTGGAGCTAAAAAAGAGAGCTGTTTTGGTTGAACAAGCGAACACGATTTACCCTAGTCTCACAGGCCCAGGACATGCATCAATCCTTACGGGTTTACTACCTTCTTCTCATGGTCTTATAAGTCACATGTACTGGGACTTCAGAAAAGGTCTTAAGAACATTTACTCGGATAGCGCTTTTCAAAGCTCTACACTGTTTGAACTGCTAGCTCAAAAAGGAATTAAGAGCGCAGGCCATGGTAACTATTTTAGAAGAGGAATTTCTGACGGCGCAAAAAAGAGGTTTCTTAAATGGATGGCGAACAAACTGGAAAGAGCGTCGTTTGTGACAAATGCGCTTGAAGCAATGCCTGTGGTTGAAAGATATCTCAAAAAAAGCGTAGCAGGTACGCTTAAAAATGTTCAAGATAAGGTTGTGAATTCTAACGCGACTGTGCATTATATTCTCGATAACTCAACCGATAAGGCATCCCACAAATACGGCCCGCTTTCAAGCGAATACCACAATGCGATAGAAAAGGGTTTGTGCACACTTCTTGACTTGATTAATGCGCTTGATTCCAAAGGGGAGCAGTACGTGGTTTTTGTGACTTCCGATCATGGACACACCACTGTTGATAGCAAACTGAACGCACAAGATATGGATCTTGGTGAAATTGGATTGCCGATTTTAAAAAGCAAGGTGATAAACGCCAATCTAATTTTGGAGTACGGTCAAGCTTCGACCGAAGCGGTGTGTGTTATAGTTTCGCGACATGTTCAGGTTTACCTTAAAGACAAATCAAAAACAAAAAAGGTTGCCGAGTGTCTTTTGAAAAAGGGCTTCTTTGATAGACTGCTAATTGGGGAAGAGATAGAAAAAATAGGCGTTTCTAATAAAAGAACAGGTGATATAATCGGTAGTCTAAAAGATGACTTTGGTTTTGTCGAAATGCCAATTGGTGTCAAAGGTGACCATGGTGGGTTTACCCAAAAAGAGATGAACGTGCCACTTTGGATCTTGGGTAATAAGATTGTTCCGCAAAAGATCAAACGAGCGGATGTGATTGACATCGCACCTACGATTTTTGCTTTACTTGGTTTAAACGGTGCAAAATTTGACGGTAGTGCAATCAAGCTTTACGCTTGAACCAACATTCTTTCACAGGGAAGAGTGGCTTAGCCTTCTTCAAAAGAGCTACGGTTATCAAAGGTACGACATCTCAAGTGACACATGGACAACACCGCTTTTAAAGGTTGAAGGTATTTTTGGTAAGCGCCTTATTTCCACTCCTTTTTCAGACTATGGTGGACCTATCGGCGAAGTTAACGCTAATGAACTTACAGATCTAGCAAAAGACGTTCTTGAGCGAACTAGCTGTGAATATTTGGAACTCAGAGTGAGTGACCACAACTTAAAATCGGCTCTTAACAGCCTGGGCTTTTGTGATTTGGCGCAGTATGCAACTCATCTGTTTGACGCACAGGAAGGTGGTATAGAGTGGTTGTGGCAAAACTCCTTAAGCAAAACCGCAAGGCGTTATGTGAGAAAAGCGCAAAAAGAGGGAATTGAAATCACCGAGGTTACCACAAATTCCGAATGGGAGTGCGCATATCAAGCTTATTTCAAGGCGGTAAAGCAGTTAGGCTCACCGTGTCACTCTAGGAACTTCTTTTTTGCTCTAAGGGAACTTCGCCCTCTATCACACGCCTACTTGGCAAGTTGCAACGGAAAGAACATTGGTACTGCTGTTTTTCTTACTGGTAATCAAAGTTTACATCTTTGGCTTATTTACTGCTTAAAAGAGTACAAGAAGCTAGGCGCGATTTATTTGCTTGACTGGGTTGGGATAACGCTAGCGCACAACCTTGGATTAAAGTACTTCGATTTTGGTCGCACAAGAATTGGTAGCGGAGTTGAGCTCTATAAGCATCACTGGAAGGGAAAGGACAAGCAAATTTATCATATAGCGCTTTTTAAAAAACGAAGGTCTTCCCCCGATCCGTCTCAATTAAAGTTTAGGATGTCATCAATTCTCTGGAGATTTTTACCAGACTCCGTGATAGCGAGGCTTGGACCTAAAATAATAAGGAGTATTGCGTTGTGATGCACGTGGCAATGGTGACATCCTATTATCCTCCAAGCACTGGAGGAATGGAGAGATTCGTTTACCAGCTTACGCAGAGGCTTAGAGCGAGGGGAATTAAAGTCACGGTTTTTACGGGCGATCATTTTGGTCGAACGAATCTTTCGGACGTTGTTCAATTGAGGACAAGAGCTGTGTTACTAGGCAATCCCTTGGTGCCTTCTTTGTTCAAGCTCTCTTTTGACAGTTATGACATTTTACACGCACATGACGAACACGCGCTCACGAGTAACGCCGTGGCTTTTGTGAAAAAGGAAAAGCCCTTTGTGATGCACTGTCATGGTAGTTTCAGCGGAGGAAGCTTCGCATGGAAGATGTTCGTTGAGTTTTATATGCACACTTTGGGTAAGTTCACTATTTCAAAAGCTGATGCTACAGTTGCGCTTTGTCCGACAGAGGCGCGCCAGCTTGCAAACTACGGTGCAAAGAATATCAGGATCATACCCAATGCGCTAAATCCAGATGAAGTAAATCTCAAGGCAGACCCGGAAATTTTTAGAACGCGCTACAATTTAAAGGGAAAAAGGATAGTTCTTTTTGTTGGCAGGTTGATTCCTCTGAAAGGCGCTCAGCTTATACCAAAAATAGCAAGTGATTTCAATGACGATGTCGTTTTTGCAGTCGTCGGTGATGGTCCGCTTAGAGCGAAATTGCTTCAAGAAATTAAAGAGAGAAAACTTAAAAACGTGATATCAACTGGTCGCGTTGATTCTCAGACACTATTTAGCGCTTACAACGCGTGTGAGCTCGTGATAGTTCCGTCAACTTCTGAGGGAATTCCAGCGGTTGTTCTTGAGGCTATTCTTTTTGGTAAACCTCTTGTGTGCTCTGACTTGCCAAATATAAGAGACTACTTTGAAAACGTGTGCTCTTTTGCAAAACCAGGGGATGCCAAATCTTTTGCTCAAAAAGTGAGTGAGGTTTTAAAAAAGCCTCCCCAAGATTCTCAATTAGAGCTTGCAAAAGAGCTAGTTTTTGAACGCTTTAATTGGGAGCGTGTAATACAAGACGTGCTCGATATTTACAAGGAAGTTGTAAACAAATGAAAAAAGACGTCAATCCTTCGGTTATAATTTTGGTTCTTGTTGTTTCTAGCATAGGAAGTATCGCCGCAGCGCTTGACATTGCGAATTACTTTTCATCGTTTGGACAACCTTCTATTGCGCTTCTAAACTCTCAAGGTTTTTCGCAAGACTATCCGAGCGTTCTGACAAACGGCACAAGCATAAATTTACTTCTTAGCATAACTCTTCCTAATGCGATTTCTAATCAGTATGCGATAGCTGTGTACGTTTCAAACGCTAGCGATTTTTCACATGAGGCACAGGCGCCAATAGGAAAATTGGTCGCAATTTTTGGTCTTCCAAAAGCGAGCAACGTGAGCTTTCCAATATCCATCACAATATGGTACAAAGTTGTGCACGGGCAAAAAATGGTTTACAAGATTGTGGTTAATGGAGTCAGCTTAAACGAAAGCATTAAAATAGACTATTCCCTTCTAGGCGTGTTCTTTCAACTTGTAAAAGTGCGCGGAAGTGGTTACACTTTCACGCATGAGTGGGTCAATCTGTGGTTAAACGTGAAATAAAATGAAAACTAGTTCAACACTACTTGTAACACTTTTAGGACCGTTACTTGGCGGTTTTATGTTTTACTATGGTTTACTTGGTAACTATGTTGTGCTTAGCATGGACGGTGCCGCACTTGTGATTGTTTCATTGGTTTATGCATTGACACCAAGACAAAGATTACCTGAGCCTGCCGTACTGAATGCTCTTCTTACTGACACATTGCTATTCAGAGAAACGCTTGACAAGACAGAAAATAGATCTGTGGTCTTTGATAAGGAAAGTGTGTATGTTTTTTTGAGTAATGGCAAAAAGCTATCTTTTGAACTGTCTCAATGTGAACTTGGTAAGCTTTGTAATACTCTTAAGAGTTCAGACGGTGAGTTTCGCGCGACACACACATTCTCCCAGTTTTTGACAAGGCAGGGCTTGGTGAGCGAAGTTTCAGTAAAAACGGAAAAAACGACGTTTTACTAAAAGTCAAAGAACCGCTCCTCCTAACAAAGGTCTCACAGCCGTGCGATGTTGCTCTTTCTCCTTTGCTTTGTGTTTTGTGCTCGTGTGTTTCAAAGGATTTGGGAAAGAGTGTGAGCGTAATACACGTACAAAATGATGAGGACGAGCTAATCGTAAAGCTTGGTGAAGCGAATGAGAATTGATTCAGATAGGATGGTAAATCTTTCGCTTATCGCGATAACAGTGTGCGGAACACTTTTTAGGTTAATTCCTCCTCTTACAACGGTTGGTTTACCATTTTACGACCCGCACGGCTACTACCACGACATACTTGTGATGCAAAAAACGCATTCCGATCCTCTACTTTCTCCTTTCGGTTATACTGGTGAAGTTCCTTTGCTCGATTATATGCTTTATCTAGTCATGAGCTATAGCGGTCTTGATGCTCTTTCAACTACGAAGTGGGTGCAACCCTTGCTACTAAGTGTTGTAAACATACCAGCGATTTACTGGCTTACGGCACGCATAAGTAAAAGAAGGGACATAGGGTTAATAGGCGCATTACTGTTTGCGATTTCTGATGTAGGAGCTTTGAGAGAAAGCTACGCCATTCCTGAAGGAATCGCAACCGCTATTTTGCTTTGTATGGTAATCGCTCTCTTTAAGTTTGTTGAGAGTAGAAGTCCGAGCTGGCTACTTGTGTTTTCCGTGCTTTTACTTGGAGTTTTCACAGCGCACAACCTCACCCCCTTTATGTTCTTTTTAATTCTACTCGGTGTTACACCAGTTCTATCCAAAGTGGGTAGGGAAAGTAGTAGCTATTTGCTTATGCTACCTCTGAGCATAGCCGGCGTGTTTACCGCTTTTACTCCTCTTGGTGCAAGCATCGATCAAAATGCGTACGTTAGATACGCACAGCTTATCTCTTTGGCTTTTTCAAACGCCCAAGCAATTACAAGTGGTAGTGGCTTTGGCTCGCCGCTTGCGGGATACCAAACTGGTGGAGGGCAGAGCCTAATATCATTTATGGAGCTACACCTTATAACCGTTTTTACGCTAATGCTTGCTCTCTTTGCGCTATTAAAGTACTTGGCAAAGCCTAGCAGGGATCCGTTTCAAGCAATCGTCTTTGCTTGGCTTATAATCACGGGAGTCACGTTTGTAATGGGAGTTCTTGGCGACTCCCTTTTTGGTGCAAACAATCCGTTTTTTGGGTACAGGACTTGGATTTACCTTATGTTTCCCGCATCTATTGTCGCTGCGTACACTGTGCGCTCTCTTTTTACTCGAGGTAAAAAGCTTATGGTTCTAGGTACGCTTTGCTTGATCTTTGTTCTTTCGGTTTCAGCACCACTTACCGTACATTTTATTCAAAGTGATAGCGAGAATTTCGAGCTACTAGACGCACACGAGCTTGCCGTAAGTAACTGGCTAGTAAGCCACGTTACGCTTCCTTACACCGTTTATTCTGCTGGCGCCTTTACACCTACGATAAACGGTTCTCTTTTTGAAGCACCCAAAAAAGAATCAATGGCACTTCTTTTGGGAAATGCTACAGTTTGGCCACAGAATCTCACACATTACTACGTAATACTCTCGCAAAGAACTTTGGACTATCCTTTCGCATCTTCAAGTTACAGGGTGAACACCAACAAGTTTTATTCTCCGTTTTTTGACGTTGTTTACTCAAGCCAAACAGTATGGGTTTTTTCCAATGTGAATTTGTCTTCTATCCAGTACAACTTTACGATTAACAGTTTACAGGGAGATTAACATGAATTTGACAATAGTGTCGTTTTCTGGTAATTACCCTCTAGATGTTGGTGGTCCGCAATCTGTAGCGTATTACTTGGCCAAAACTTTACAGGAAAAAGGCGTAAACGTAAGCCTTTGGCTAAGATTTCCGTCGATGAAGAAGGAAACAGAGTGGAGTTTAACGCCAGAGGCCAAATTGTTGAAAGAAATGGGTGTTAATGTCAAAGCGATTTTTGCGAACTATTCGCCACTCTCCTTTTTGAGGTATCCTTTTTACATTGCCAAAGTTTCGAAACAAGCGGACTGCGAAAGCTGTGAGCTTGTTCATTTTAACTCACCTCCAGTTGACGCGGCATTATCGTTACCGAAAAAATTTGCATCACAAGGAATTCCCATGACAATAGCGATTCACGGAGGACTGTTTTACGAAAGCAAAAACTTTTTGGGACGTCTTCTCTTTAAGAGGCAGGCAAAGCTGTTCAAAGCCGCGGTTGTTTTTAATTCTTTCTCAAAAGAGATCGCACTCAGAAACGGTTTTTCAGAAGAAAGTGTAAAGGTTATTCCAAACGCTGTTGATGTGAAAGCGATTGAAAGCTTGGAGGCTGAAGCTCTTTCTGGTGAGCCTTCCGTGTTTTTTTCGGGAAGACTAGAAACAATTAAGGGTGTGCAAAACTTGATTCAAGCGGTTCAAATTGCAAGAGAGGAATTGAAAGGACTACGCGTTTACGTCGCAGGCTCTGGTTCACTCGAAAATCTCGTAAAAAACGCGGCAGAAAAACTCAAGCCAAACTTGGTTTACCTCGGAAAGCTACCTACAACCACCCAAGTGATAAAAAGGATAAAGGGTTCAAGCTTTTACGTCTTACCATCGCTTAAAGAAAATTTTAGTATTTCGTTGCTCGAGGCAATGGCAAGTGGTGTGCCGATAATTTGCTCCGACGCTCAAGGTAACACGGAAGTGTTAAACGAAAATGAAGCGTGGATTTTTAAGCGCGGCTCGCCAACTTCACTTGCAGAAACCTTGATTCTTGCAAATTGTAATGAAAAACAATCGAAAAGTAAGGCGAAGAACGCATTTATTAAGGTGAAAACACAGTTTGACTGGTCGGTTGTGTCTCAGAAATACTATGAATTTTTTGAAGGTTTGATCCAGTGAATCGAAGAATAGGCTTAGTTTTGATCCTTCTAATGTTTTCAGTGCTCGCGTATTATTTTGCGCATTTTGGAAGGATAGATCCGTGGTTTGTTGCTATTAGAACTTTTATTTCAATACCTTCGATCGTGTTCACACCTGGTTATTTTATTATGGAGACTTTTACTAAGGAAAAAGACACTCTTGCAAAGTTTCTGATGAGCGTCGGGCTAAGCCTTTCGATTTTGGGGATTTGGGCGATCTTTATCGACATGAGTAGCCTACGCATAACTCCTGAATTGGTTGGTCTTCCCGCGCTTGTGATCTCAGTGTCTTTTGGCGTGTTTTTAATTTTTAAAGGTAACAAAAATGGGTAAACTACTCCTTACAGTGGATGTTGAAAACTGGTACAACAGCAGGCTTTTTGACACAAAAGCCGCTGATCATTATAAATCTTGGGTGAGCGACTTAGAGGAAGACTTGGATGCTACACTTGAGCTTTTCTCGCGGCTTGGGATCGTGTGCACTTTCTTTGTTCTAGGTTGCGAGCTTGAAAGACGACCTACGATTTTGAGCAAAATCAGAAAGAGGGGACACGAAGTTGCAATGCACGCTTACCGCCACGATATGCACGAAGACTTGATATCTTTTAAGAGTGATCTTGATCGTGGGTTTAAGGTTTTTCACACTTTGGGTTATCAGCCACTGGGATATAGGCACCCTTACTTTAACATAAACAAGCAAAAACTTGAAATTCTTAGTAACTTCTTTGAGTATGATTCTTCTCTTGTTCCGTCGTTGCACATTCCTGGTCATTATGGCTCTCCTTTCTCAAACACAAAAGTTCACTTTTATAATCGCATGATGGAGCTACCTCTCACGGTTTTTCCTTATTTAAGGCTACCGGCGGCAACAGGGTGGTACATGAGAAACCTTGGTTACTCCTACGTTAAGTTCATGCTCGCAAAAAGGCTAAAGAGTGAAGGTGTTGCGGTTCTTTGCGTGCACACTTGGGAGTTTACTCCCAAACCTAGTATTAAAGGTGTACCAAACCACGTTTTTAAAAACACCGGTAAGCAGATGGTGAAGATGGTAACAAATTTAGTGAGGGAGTTGGAGTGTATCGGCGCTCAAAGCGCAACATGCTACGAGTTTTTGAAGTGCAGAGAATGAGAATAGGTTTTTTGAGTTATTTTAACCTTCAAGCTGGAGAAGGATACGAGCACTGGTTGAGTGATGTGAGCTCAAAATTAAATGACCACGAAATCTACATAGTCACTTCGGATAAGGGACCTAGGCGATGGGACACCAAAGGTTGTTTTGAGAAAGCTCAAATTCATGAAATTTCATTTAAAAGGGCAATTGTAAATCGATTTTCGAAAGACTATCGCGTTCTAAATACGCTTTTCAAAGATGTTGACCTTCTTTATACGCTTTTCTTTACTTATAACAGGATGAGCTTGATTCTTGATTTTTTGGTGGCAAGCGCCCAGCTAACGCATGATCTGCCTGTGATTGCGGGTCACCACAACCCACACGACTGGTTTAGTGTGCGTACGGGTGTTTTGGCAAAACTGGGCGTTGCTGTTGGAAAAGTGATAAGCTCTCATCATGTGTTAAACGAAGATGCAAGGCTAGACTTGGTCGCTCAGGGTGTGAAAAGGGTTTTTAAGGTACCAAATGGAGTTGCAACGCAAAGTTACACGCCTAGAGAAAAGAAGGACGCTTTTAAGATACTATATGTAGGTACTTTAGAAGAGAGAAAGGGTGTAAATCTTCTTCCCTTTGCGGTTGCCAAACTCAAGCGTACAATTAAAGAGTTTGAGCTGATAGTTGTAGGCGAGGGTGAACTTGAACACGTCGTAAGGCAGATGAGCGAAAACGGTTATGTAAAGTGGTTAGGGTTCGTTAACGAAACGAATAAGCGAGAACTTTACTCCACAAGTCATGTGTTTCTTGCACCTTCGAAGCGAGAAACTTTCATGCTCACAGGTCTTGAAGCTATGGCCTCTGGAACGCCCGTTGTCACGTTTGACATTCCAGGTCCCCGTGAGTACGTGGTGAACGGCTACAACGGTTTCTTGGTCAGATCACTCGACGAAATGGTTGAAAAGGTGAACAAGCTTTACTCACTTTGGAAGAGCGGTTCACAAGAATACTGGGAAATGTGCAAAAACGCGCGCAAAACAGCAGAAAGATTTGACTGGGCAGTTATAATACCAAAACTCGAACACATGTTCCACACTGTGGTAAAG
>Ga0074076_100018_pt1 | contig 45195 bp, 47 predicted proteins | sample YNPg_D_FD_63713 | JGI IMG/M metagenome (GOLD analysis project Ga0074076, IMG submission 63713) | Hot spring microbial communities from Beowulf Spring, Yellowstone National Park, Wyoming, USA - YNP_Beowulf Spring_D v2 (version 2) | ecosystem: Environmental > Aquatic > Thermal springs > Hot...
GGCTGCGCCGCCCGCGCCCGCGGCTTGGGGTTTGAGTACCCCTGCCTGTGTTGAGAGGGCTCTGGATAGGTTGATTATGATGGGTTGCTCGAACACTACAGGCTGGGTGAAGCCTTGGCCGCCGAGCACACTCTTCGGGTCGAAGCCCACCGTGAAGCTCTCCGCCTCCGCGAGTATGCTCCCACTCTGGTTGAACACGTGCACCGCGAAGCCTATGAGTGATGGTTCAACAAAATCAGAACACTGGTTGAGCCAGGCGGACGCGGCCGCGCCCACCGCCTGCAGAGGCAGGGTGACACTCGACGATGAAGTGTACTCGTTGAACACCTGGGTGAACACGGTACCAGTCGAGGTGGGGTAGAAGGCGTACAGCTCAACGCGGACACCGCTCACCAGATGCAGTTGGCGGTCCAAGAAGAGGAGGCTTCGGCTGTACGACTCCTCTTTCTCAGAGATTAGAAGAATCTTAGAGTGGGGGTTTGTGAAAAGAGGAAACCTGTTTTACCTGTTCCAGCGTACAACACATCCCGTGAATGCTTTCTCTGCGGAGGAATCAACCAGGATTTAACCTTGGAAGACCGAGTGTTTCGCTGTCCCTTCTGTGGTTTCACCTTGGACCGGGATCTTAACGCTTCTTTAGTTCTTTTAAAGCGCGCAGGGTGGGTGCCACCCTTCTGGTGTGCCTGTGGAGCTCCGCCCACTACCCGTGGCCAAACACTACGGGCAAGGTGGGGCATTGAAGCAGGAAGCCCCGTCCGTAAGGGCGGGGTAAGCTCACATAAGCAAAGGCGATAGTGTAAGGATAACATCTTAGTAAGCCAATCAACGAAACTTTTCAATATATGTTCACAATACACTACGCACACTAGTGTCCTCACAACGCTTAATATTTTCAAGCGATTTTCAAAAGCCGTGGATTTGAAAAGAATTCTTTTTCTTGCCTTCGCTTATCGAGCAAGCGCAAACATGCTTCAAACTAGCGTTCCGCTTTACGCAAGATACACGCTAAAACTATCGGACGGTGCGACCTCCATCCTTGTCACGCTTTCAAACGTGATTGCCGTTTTCTCTTTTTTGCTTTTGATTTCGTTTAGGCGCGATTTGAAAAAAGCGTTGTGCGTTTGCTTTCTCTTAATGTGCGCCGGAACTTCACTCATACTCTTTGCACGTAGCTTTTTAGCCCTTTTTCTTTGTTTTGCGTTGGCGAACCTTGGTAGCGCACCACTACAATCTTTGCTATTTACGTCCACAGTTTTTGCGAGCAAAAAGGAAACAAGCTTCAAAAACGTCTCTCTTTTTACTTCTGCTTTGAGCCTAAGTCTTGTTCTTGGTCCGCTTTACCAAGCTTTGGTGTTAAGGCTGTTTCAAAACAACCTTTTGCTTTCTATGTTAAGCTTTCTTCCATTCACGCTTTGCGCTCTTATTGTGTGCTTGTTCACACACCTCCACACAACGGCGTCTTTTGAGTTCGGAAAAATAGACTTTTTGCGTGACAAAGCGTACATCACAGCGCTTCTTGTTGAAGCGATGTACGCACTGCCGTTCGTCGCGCTTCTCACTTTTGGGGGTATTTTCTTAAAGGAAAGATTTTCTGTTTCGCTTTCTTTGGTCGAGCTTCTTTATTCCTTATTCTTCGTTACCTCCTTTTTGACAAGGTTTGCGCTATCAAAGTTCGCACAAAAAAGGTTTGCGCTTGTCACTTTTTCAACTTTTTTGACAATTTTTTCTCTTGTAGCGCTTTCCTTTTCTCAAAACTTGTTTATCACATCTTTTCTCTTTGTGCTTTTGGGTTTTCCGCACGGTGTGACCTACCCTCTTTCGTCAAGCTACGTCGCTGAATCTGTAAAAAAGGAAAGGCTGACTTTCGCTTCGTCTCTTTCTCAAAGCTTTTTCGGTGTCACGAGCTTTTTGGTGATTCCGTTTGTCGGATACGTCGGAGAAATTTTTGGCTTGGGGTTTGCGTTTTTGCTTCTTACACCTTTCATTTTTGCTTTGTACTTGGGGTTTTGCTTGCTAAACTCGTGACAAACTTTTTTGTGTCCAAAACTTTTTTTGTCGAGACAACACCGCTTGTGGTAATGAATAAATCGCTTTTTTGATTTATCCAAATCATGTATCCAGAGCGTGTGAAACTGAGAACCAGTCAAGAAATTGCGGCGATCGCGCTTCTTTCTCCTTTGGCCTTCGTGCTAAGCGCTTACGGTCCAAGAATCCCATTCCCTCCTTTGCCTTATCTGCTGTTTGAGCTATGGGAAATTCCGGTTTACTTTGCGCTTTATCTTTTCGGTTTTCGCGTAGCGTTTTTCGTTGAACTCGTAAACTACGTCGCAACCCAATTACGCCCTTCGACAATTCTTTTTGGGCCTGTGTACAGCCTTAATGCGGTTTTGTGGACTTTGATTGGCGCGTATTTCGGCTTAAAGATTCCTTTTAAAGCGAGAATTGTTCCCTCGTTGTTGTTGGCGCTACTTTTAAGAATTGCAGGAACAACCGCGTTTAACTACGTGTTTATTCAGCTTCCTGCGCCGTTTGGGTTCAGCTTTCCTGCGCAGGCGTTTCTTGCGGTGCTTTATCTTTACGTGGTTTTTAACGCAATCCTTGGTGGGTATTCCATTGTTTTGGCGTTTTACTTGGCTCAGGCGGTGAAATTAAGGCTTAAAGAAAGTCGGTGAGAGATTTTTCTTTTGCTTGTTGTTTTTTCAAGTTAAAGAGGTTGTAAAGCCTTTTTGCTTTAGCAGCCCCCACAACCGCCTCAAGCTTTGAGTAAGACGCGGAAAAGATCGCAGAAAGGCTACCAAACTCTTGTAGTAGCCTATTTGCGGTCACAGGTCCAACGCCCGGAAGCGATGAAAGAACGTTTAAAACCTCTAACTCGGCTCTACCGCTTTTCGGTTTTCTTCTGATAAGTGGCTCAAAGCCACGCTTTTCGGCTTCGCTCGACTTTTGTATAAGCCACCTTAAGAACTCAGCCGCTTGCTTTTCTTCTTCAAACACCACAATTGCTACACCCTTTAGCGTAGTCCAAGCCAAGCTTGAGTATAGTAGTGAGGTGTTTGGGGAAAGCTTTTCCGCTTCTTTTAGACTACCGATCACCAAAAGCGACCTTCTTTCGTAAACTTCGCACATTCTTGTGATCTGGTCGACAAGCCTCCCATCCAAAATCGAGGACACCAAATCGTGAACGCTCTTTCTTTCTATCGCATATCCCCCTGAAACAACATAGTCTGCGACGTCAAGCCTGTCAAACGAAGGTTGATAGCCCATCGCGCTCAGCAATTCAAGAAGCGTTGAGCCCTTTTCTCTATAGTCTGCCACGAAAAGGTGTTTCATCACACAAACATTCTTTTTGTGAACACTTAAACTGTTCGGGACCATAACGACACAAAAACGCTACTCAACGACATGGCAAGAGCCGCAAACTCTGGTCTCATCACAAAGCCAAGTTTGAAGAGCGCGCCCGCCGCGATGGGTATGAGAAGCGCGTTGTAACCAAACGCCCAGCCCAAATTCTGCTTGACTTTACTCACAGTTCTTTGTGAAAGCTTTATCAACTTGATCACCCCTTTGAGATTTGGCTGTGCAAGCGCTATATCCGCTATAGCTTTTGCGATATCAGTGCCGAACGCAACCCCTATATCTGAAGCGCTCAAAGCCTGAGCGTCGTTCACACCATCTCCAACAAACATCACAACACCTTCTTTTTTGAGGTTGGTGACAAGCTGCGCCTTATCCCAGGGTTTAAGACCAGCGTACACTTCTTCTATTCCCACCTCTTTTGCGACGCGCTTTGCCGAAGCCTCGGAATCGCCCGTCACAATACACACCCTAATTCTGTTTTTCTTTAACCACTCGACCACTTGTTTTGCGTTTTCCCTTATTTTTGAATCGAGCGTCACTACCGCCGCGGGCTTTCCGTCAAGCGCAACGAAAACCGTTGAGAGCTCGTGGTTTTCTATCGGAAATGGAGTTTCACAGTTAGATTCCACAAATCTTCTTTCTCCTACTACCACTTTTTTTCCGAGCACAACGCCGGCCACACCTTCTCCAGCGAACGACTCAAACTCCGTGGGCTCTAGATCATCTTTTAAAAAGCGCTTGACGATCGCCTTCGCATAAGGGTGTTCGCTTCTTTTTTCCAAAACCGCGGCATAGCTGAGAGCGCCTGGAACTAGCTCTTTGTAGCCGACCACGGTGAACTCGTCCTCAGTGAGCGTGCCCGTTTTGTCGAAGAGCACTATGTCAACCTTTGACGCTTTCTCGAGCGCTTCACCTCTTTTTACCACGATACCGCTTTTTGCGGCTTTGTTTATCGCCGCAGAAATCGCAAGTGGTGTCGCAAGACCGAGCGCGCAAGGGCAAGACACCGCAAGCACTGAAAGAGAAAACAGGAGAGCTTGAGCCGCGCTAACGTGAAACACAAAGAACCAAGCAGAAAACGTAAGAAAAGAAGCCACGACAACAATCGGCGTGAAAACCGAAGAAAGTTTGTCAACGGTTCTTTGAATTGGAAGCTTCGCTCCTCTTGCTTGCTTTACAAATTCGGCAACTCGGTTCACGTACGCTCTTGAGCCAACGCGCGTAGCGTAAATCAAAAGACTTCCTGAAATAACCGTTGAACCAGAAATCACCGCACTGCCCTTTTGCTTTATTACAGGCTTGGCTTCACCAGTGAGAATCGCCTCGTTCACCTCAGCCTTGCCTTCTTCCACAACACCATCGACTGGTATGCTTTCTCCAGGTTTTACCAATACCAGGTCGCCAACTTTTACGCTCGCTTGGTCTACTGTGACGGCTTTTCCGTCGCGTATCACGCTTACGCTCTTTTGAGCGATCGACGAAACGCTTTCCACCATTTTGGTTTTGATAGAGAGCTCTAGCGTTCTTCCGACAAGGATAAACGGAATTAAAAGCGCGGCTACGTCGATGAACTGAGATATTCCGTATTGCAAAAAGCTGTACAAAGCGTACGCGAACGCCACGCCCGAAGACAAAGAAACGAGCGTGTCCATGTTTGACGTTTTGTTTTTGAGCGCCCTGTAAGCGCCTCGGTAAAAGATCGATCCGCTGTACAACTGAACTGGTAACACACTTACGAGAGAAAGAAGCTCAAACCGCAAAAGGTAAAAAACGAGAGAAAGCGCGCCGAACACCGAACCCACGACCAGCCTTTTTTTGTACTTCGAAAATTCTCTTTTTAAAAGCGACGACTCTTCCACTTGTGATTGTAGAATTTTAAACGAATACCCTCTTTTTCTAAGCCAATCTTCGATTTCTGTTGCACCCAAAGAGTACGGATTGTACTCAATTTTCAAGCTGTGAGTGACGTAGTTTGGCGTGACTTCTATAACGCCCTTCGTTTTTTCCAAGCTGTTCGAAACGTAAGAAATTTCGTCTTCTGAAACGTTTTCAAGCTCAACCAAAAGGTAAGCCGTAAGAACGTCATACCCCGCTTGCCTTATTGCCTCAACAATTTGTTTTGCGCTCAACCCTTGGTGTTCAACCACCGCCTCTTCAGTCGCAAGATTCACTGAAACGCTCTTTACCCCAAGCTTTTTTATCGCGCTTTCAACGGTGACGCTACACGTTGCGCAGTGCATGCCAACGATCTTGAACTCTTCCAAAACTTCGCTCATTCCATCCCCTTCGGTCCTTCTTTTAAAAAAAGCTCTGGATTTTGGTCAAACCTCTTTTTACAATTAACGCTACAAAAGTAGTAAGTCTTGCCTTTGTAGAGCGATTTCAAAGAGCTCTTAGAAACCTCCATGCCGCAAACCGGGTCTTTCTCCAAAGTTATCACCTATACTTAATGGTTTATCGCAAATTAAGTCTTATTAGTTACAAATTGAACAAAAAAATAGGGTCAAAAGTTGCAAATTGCTCATAATCTCACGAAAACAGAAAACAGAGTGCTTTCACTTCTTGTTAACGACGCAAGAATGCCAGTTTCAAAGATCTCTCGAGAAATTGGTGTGAGCCGTGCGAGTGTGAACAGAGCGATTTACTCGTTGTTGAAAAAAGGGTACATAAAAAGGTTTACGGTGGAGCTTGGTGAAAGCGCGCAAGACACAAAGGTGTTCGTGAAGACCACAAAGAAGCCGGAAGGCGTGGAGCACTATGAGTTGCTCGATGGCTCTTATCTCGCTGTTTTGCGCGTCACCTCTTTACAGCAGCTAAAAAACGAGTTAGACGCGATTCAAGCCGTTTGTGAGGTGATGATCGCAAAAACCCACTTTCCGAGCGTCAAGCAAACTGTTTTTGTGGTGCTGTGCGACAAGTGCGGCAAACCGATTCAAGGAGATGCGCTGATAGTAAAAAGAGGAAGAAAGACCCTTTACGCGTGTTGCGAAACCTGTAAAGAAGAGCTTCAAAAAAAGTAAAGGAAGAAAAAAGATTCACTTGTACTTAAGCCTGGCAATGTACGGATAGCCGTCTGATCCTCTGTATCTTAGTATGATGTAAGAGCCTTTTGTCGAAATTTCCGGGAATAAGTACCCAAGCTCTTCAAGAGCTTGCTCCGCACCCTTCGCGTCGCCTGACCTTACAAACTTTCTTATGAGCGCGCGGTGTTCCTTGGGAAGAGGTGGCGAAGGTTTGGGCTTGAGCTTGGGCGTGTCGCTAAGCTCGGTGTGCTCGTTAACTTGGTTTTTTGTGGCTTCGGGTGTTTGCACGGTTTCTTGGGCTACTCCACGCAGGTAGTCGCCCACATCACCTCCGTGTGCTGTTTCAGGGGTTGCCGCAAGGTTTTGAACGCTTCCGAGCGTTTCAACTTTTTTTGTTTTGCAAAAAGGCCAAGGAAAAACGCCTTTAATTTTGCCGCGATTTTGCTGAACGCTTGAGTCAACCATGAAAAGTAGCTCTTTTTTTGTAAAGTTGGTTGTTGGCTCATCATGTATAATAAGTTCGAAAAGAGTTAAGTGGTATACCGAAAGTATTTTCTTACATAGAAGAAGAAAAGGGTTTTACGGGACTTAGAAGGATATATTTAAAAAATAAAAATGAAAGTAAAAACAAAAAATGAGGGGTTACTCGAACTCTTTACCTAGTTGCGGAAACTTTGTGAGTGGTAGCCCAAGCTCGCTTTGTAGCTTTCTGATTCTTCTTGCGTACTCTTTTTGTTTGTCGAGCTCGCCCTTTGCCTTTGCGATTTTATACCCCTTCCACGCGGCTTTCAGCGCGTTCCAGGTTTGCCCTACCGTGTACTTCTTTTCACTTGAAGACATTTAATCCACCTCATACTTCATGATGAAGTGGTGAAATATATACCTTTTGGTTGAGGAGTCCACGCTTGTTCGCATCTTGGAACGCTCAAGTTTTCATATGCTAACGACGCTCCTTCCTAGCTCGACTGAGGGCTTATGGGATTGAGGTGAGTAGCATCTCTAAGGGCTAGAGCTTAATGCCATGAAAGTCTTTATGTGGAGGGCGCTTTGCTGTTCCCGGCTATTTTACCAAATGATGGATGTAGCTCCAAATCGATGTGTGAGCAATGAGCTAGAAGGAAATCCTTGGCCTTGATAGGTGGGTGGATGTCAGAGGTATCGATTATTCAAAACGCAGTGCCAAAGAATTCGTTTTTAAGAAAAAACCCTATTACTTGGCGCGTCTTTTTGTGCACGTGCCGCCTCTTTGCGGAATCACCGTGTTGGATTTGACAAGGGCTATGGCTGGTCCCTTTGCCACAATGCTACTTGCGGATTTTGGTGCCGAGGTGATAAAGGTTGAACCGTTAAGCGGCGATGAGACAAGAATGTGGGGTCCTCCTTTCGTTGACGGACAAAGCACGTACTTTCTTAGCGTGAACCGTAACAAGAAAAGCGTTTGCGTTGATTTAAGAAGTGAAGAGGGGAAAAACATAGTAAGAAAACTCGCATCGTCTTGTGACGTTTTGATCGAAAACTTTAGACCTGGTGTTGTCAAGGCGATGAATTTGGACTACGATTCGGTTTCAAAGATCAATCCAAAAGTGGTTTACTGCTCAATTTCCGGTTTTGGTGAAAGCGGTCCTTGGAGCTCGAAACCTGGATACGACTTAGTGGCGCTTGCGGAAAGCGGAATGATGCACCTAACTGGTGAACCTGACGGTGAACCTGTTAAGTTTGCGGTTCCAGTTGCTGACATTTCCGCTGGTTTGTTTGCGGCTTTTAGCATCGCGTGTGCGCTATACAGGCGACAAATCGACGGAAAAGGCGAGTATATCGAGGTGTCGCTTTACGAATCCATGCTTTATATGCTTACGCATCAAGCTCAGGCTTTTTTGAGCGCACACGAAAAACCAAAAAGGCTAGGTTCCGCCCACCCAAGTATTGCGCCCTATAGAGCGTACAGGGCTATGGACGGTTATTTGGTGGTGTGCGTTGGCAACGACTCTTTATGGAAGAAGCTGTGCGAAGCGATAGGAAAAACTGAGTTGTGCGAAACACAAGAGTTTCTGACAAATCCTCTAAGAGTGAAAAACCGGGAAAAACTGGATTCTGTGTTGCAATCTGTATTCGAAAAGGACACAGTAGACGCTTGGATACGCAAACTCGAAGCTAGTGGTGTGCCTTGTGCAAAAGTAAGGGACATAGAAGAGGCGTTGCTCAATCCTCATGCGAAAGAAAGAGAAGTAATACAAAGGATTTCGCATCCGCTACTCAAAGAGCTTGACGTGGTGTTTAGCCCACCAAGGCTCAAAAACAATCCCGCAGCGCTAAGCTCCCCTCCTCCACTATTAGGCTCCCACACGCTAGAAGTGCTTTTAAAGCTTGGATACACCCAAAATGAAGTGAAAGAGCTTGAGTCGAAGGGGGTTGTGAAACTCGCTACTCCACTTTAACTTCAACACTCACACCATTAGTGATCGAAAAAATCGTGGCGCATCTTTTTTTCGCAACTTCGACAAGCTCTTTTAGTTGGTCAAAATCGCTCGAAACTTTGATTTCAAGCGATTCTACGATCGGCTCATCCGATAAGCCAAAAGTTTTAAGCTCGTTGGTTTGAATTCTTGCGTGTATTTCAAGCCTGTTAAGAACTACGCCTTGTAGCGTCGCAGTCAGAACGAGCGTGCTCGCAAACGAAGAAACCACCCCAAAAAGAAAGATGCTCAACGGATCTGGCGCCTTTCCTTCGCCACCCTTTTCGATCGCTTCATCAGCTTCAAGCTCAAACTTGTTTTCGCCGTTGTCGATCGTCGCCTTAAACTGCGGCGACCCTAAAAAGCTCCAACGGGCGTTTAAAAAAGTGGATTTTCTTCTTGCTTGAGGATCCGCCTTTATTCTTTGTATAGTTTTTGAAAGAGCGTCGAGCCTTACGTTGTTTAGCCGCATAACCTGCTTTTTTCCAAATTCTTAAAAGTTTTGTCGAAAATGTTTGACAACACCCATAAATCTCACAAAGAGTAAAGCTATCGATGGCGGTTTTCGCACTTAAAGCGCGGGTGTGGGGGGTGGTTCAAGGCGTGGGCTTTAGGGCTTACGCGCGCTCACTCGCAAACAGCCTTTCGCTTTCGGGGTACGCAAAGAACCTTCCAGATGGTTCCGTGGAAATCTTTGTTCAGGGAAAACGCGAGTCGATAGACGCTTTTATTTCTCATATAAAAAACGCGCCTCCGCCTATCCTAGTTCAAAAAATCTCTACACAAGAAGTGAAACCCGACGAAACAGTTAAGGGCTTTAAAATATTATAGTTTTAGAGTATTTAAACATTGTTGAAGTGATAGATGAAGGTGACAGAAGTGACGCTAAAAGTGTTTGGAGGAAACTCAAGGGAAGTTGTGGCGGCACCTCTTGAAAGCGCAGAGCTTGGCGAGCTTTTCGTGTACAACAACGGCTCAAAGCGCATTCTTTTAAAGCTCACAAAGTTCGAATACGTCTCAACGATCAACGAGCAGTTTCTTGCTGAAATGAGCAAACAGAGCGCAAACGCTAAACCTTATACGCTCACGTACGCTGGTTCTCCTGTGACGCTTATCGTTAAACTAAAACCGCTTGTTGAAATCGACGGTTCAAGTGTAAAAACCGTAAGAAGCGCAATCCCTCCTGGGTGTGAACTCAAAGAAGCTCGTGCTGAAGACCTGAGCTTTCTTAAAAAACCCGGGGGCCTTTACTTGGGCGATGTGAGAAGTGGGAACAAGAACTTGGGTGTTAAGGTGATACTCGACCCAAAAAAAGTTGTGTTGACGCACGTTCTTGTTGCTGCAACCACAGGAAGAGGAAAGAGCAACCTTCTAAAGGTTCTTCTTTGGTCGCTTATGGACTCCCCAAAGCTCGGAGTGGTCGTGATGGACCCTCACCGAGAGTATTACGAAGCGTTGAGAGACCATCCGAATGCGAGCGAAAGCCTTGTTTCGTTCAGTCCAAATCCCAAAGGCGAAGCAAAGCTTGCGGTGAGCACAAGACTCATTAGACCTGTGCACATAAACGGCGTGATAAAACTTAGTGAGGCGCAGGAGAGAGAAGCGGAGCTACTTTCAAGACGTTCTGAAAACAGTTTCGGTGATGAATGGATTGAAGCGCTCATAGACGGAAGAGCTTATGAAAATCTTGAAAACAACGACCCAGAAAAAACCGCGAGGTACGTGCTTTCAAGAAAACTTGGCAGACTTCTTTCGCTCGACCAAGAAGGACACTATGGCATTTTTAAAATGCCTTCTAAACTAAAAGCTGGGGAAATATCTGGCGAACACTTCTTTGAACAACTGGATAGCGCGCTAGACAAAAAAAGGTTGTGGTGATCGACACAAGCACGATAAGCGCCGATGCCGAGCTTTTACTTGGCAATATGGTCGCACACCATATCCTGGATAAGCGAATTAAGCAAAAGCAGGAAGGAAAGGAGCCCACACCCGTGGCTGTAGTGCTTGAAGAAGCACCACGCGTTTTGAGCAAGGACTCCCCGCCAAACGCTTATATGAGGATCGCAAGAGAGGGAAGAAAATTCAACGTGGGTCTTATCGCGGTTTCTCAGCTAATAAGCGTGATACCCGAAGACATTCTTGCGAACATAAACACCAAGATTTACATGGGAATGGCAAGTGGCAAGGAAAGAAGGGCTGCGATAGACAACGCGCTAAACGACATGGAAAACGAGGAAGACGAGCTGTTAAGACTAGACGTAGGCGAAGCGGTTCTCACATCCTCTGTGATCGGGTTTGCTCTTCCACTCAAGATTCCGTTTGTGGACGAGCTTAAAAGAAGCTTGCCAAGCGAAAGTTTGTCACCAAAAAAGCTGATCGAGGAGTGATCGCTTTGGCAATCTTCGCTCACCTCTCTGATTTGCACGTCGGTGGTCTTACGGAGAAGTTTCTAAGAAAAAAAGAAGAAGAAACCGTAAACGCGTTTGTGGAAGAGTGCTTAAAGGAAAAAGTGGACTTTGTGTTAATCTCTGGCGACCTTTTTGACAGCAACATTCCGCCTTTGAGCGAGGCCATAATGCTCACAAAACACCTAAGAGCGCTCAGAGACCGAGGTACAAGGATTTACGCGATTTACGGTAACCACGATTACTCGGCGCTACACTCGTCCATGATAGAGCTACTTGCGGCGGATGGTCTTCTCACGCTGGTTGAAGGTGCTGTGAAAGATCCTAGTGGTATCGTGATCAACGGCGTACACGGTAGACCTGGTGCAAAGGAAGTGGTGCTTTTTGAGCGCGCAGAAAACTTAGAGCACAAAGGAAGTGAACCCGCGGTCTTTATGTTTCACACAGCGATTTACGAAACTGGGTTGATTCCAAGAAGCGAAGAAACGATCGCGCTAAGCAAGCTTCCTCAGGGTTATAGCTATTACGCAGCAGGTCACATCCACAAAAGGCTTGAGCTCAAAACAAAGGATGGAAAACCGGTGAACTACCCAGGTCCTCTTTTCGTGGGCTACGGACTTGGGGATTTGGAAAGCTATCTTAAAGGCGAACAAAGAGGTTTTTATTTTGTTCAACTTGAACGCGAAACGCTCGATTTCGAATACGTTCCGCTTAGACTCCTTGAAGGTGAATACATCGAAATTTCAGCCGAAGGAAAGTCCGACGCGGATTTGTGCGAACAAGTGTGCGAGCGAGTAAGGCAGAGCGCATCCCGCTTATCGAAAGAGGCGCTAATACTTGTGAAAATATGGGGAAAGCTTGCGAGCGGAAGAAGGTCGAGCGTCATAAGAAGGTTGAGCTCTTTGGCAAAAGAGGTGGGAGTTGAGCTCAAGTTCAACGACAGAGCGCTTCTTGACCCTGAGGAGGTTGTGGTGGAGCGCGGAGAGGAGTTTGAAAAGCGCGCGCTTGAAGCGCTCGCTTCTTCCTTTCCCGCCAAGGTTAGTGTGGAATTCGTCTCTTCTTTGATAGACACACTCGGTGAAGAAAAGAGGGAGGGAGAAACGGATGCGGATTATGAAGAAAAAATCAAGACTCAAGTGTTAAAGAAGCTCGAAGAAGCAACGGGTGAAAGCTTTGAACTACAAGATTAGACAAGTTCACCTCAAAAACATAAAAAGCCATGTGGACACAACGCTTGAGTTTTCAAGCGGAATCAACATAATAGAAGGCGATGTGGGTAGTGGAAAATCCACGATACTTCAGAGTATAGAAGCCGCGCTTTTTGGCTACGACATAACAAAGCTAATCAGGGTGAACGAGGAAAACTGTCAGATTGTGCTAAAGCTTGAGCCAGATTTGCAGATAGAGTGGAACGTTCGCTCAAAGAAAAACCAAGGCGCCAGGGTTTTGATAAACGGCGAACTACACACACTTACTGCCAAAGAAATGAGAGAGTTCGTGGTAAAAAAGCTAAGAATCCCAGAAAGCACGGGTTGGAGGGAGCCAAAACTTTTTAGAGCGGCGGTGTACATCAGACAAGAAGAGTTAAAGACGCTTTTAGACGAATCAACAAGCGCAGAAGAGCTTGTGAGAAGGGCCACAGGTGTTACGAAGTTTTCGGTCGCGGTGCAAAACGCAAAACGCGTGAACAGACAGCTTGACACCCTTTCTCAAGCGTTAAGAAACACGCTAAATCTTGTTCAATCTCGTGTAGAAAGGAACAAGGACGCCGAAGAAAATCTCAAGCGATACAAAGCACAGCTAGAGGAAGAGCTTGCAACACTTGAAACTCTTGAAAAGATGTACCAAGAGTTAGAGCAAAAGAACCGCAAAGCGTTCGAAGAATACTCGTTGATTTCAAACAAGATACACGCTGAAACGCAAGCTCTAAAAAGCTTTGAAGAAGATTTGGGCATCACTAGCGAACAAAGACAGAGTTTAGAGAAAGAAGTTAAGGCGTTAGAGGACGAGCTTTTGGCGCAAGAAGCTCCGAAGCTTTTGAGCGACGATTTGGAAGAAATAAACTCAAAACTCAAAGAGCTACAAAGAGAGCTTGCGAGAGTGAACAGAGAAAAGGGTGTGCTTGAAAACCAAAAAAGACAGCTTTCCGAGCTTGAAAAAGAAAAGCAAGCGTTAGAATCCGAGATAGACTTTGGTTTGGACTTGGACGCGCTTACGGATAGTGTGAAAAAGCTCGATCAAAAAAAGGAAGAGCTTTTAAAGGAAATCGCAAAGCTTGAGTCGCTCATCCAAGGTCATTCAAAGCTTGTGCAAACTGGCGAGTGTTACGTGTGCGGCGCAAAGGTTGACACAAAAAGCTGGAAAAAGCACCTCGAAGAAGAAGAACAAACGCTCAATCGCCTAAAAATCGAGCTTGACAACGCTGAGCGTGAACTAGAAAGCGTAAGAGAAAACCAAAGCAAAGCGAAACTACAAATAGAAAAGCAGAAAAGGCTTGAGAAAGTGGCAAACAAAATTGAAGAAATAAGGCAATCTCTCGAAAGGGAAAAGAGCTTAGAAGAAGAGGAAAAAAGGCTATCAGAAGAAGTGCGCGAGTTAAACGAAGCGCAGCGTTTTACGCTTTTAAAAAACAAATACGAAGAAAGAGTTTCGAGACTTGAAGAGATCAAAAAAAGAGAGCAAGCGCTCAAAGAGCGCATCGCCGAGCTCAAACGCTCGCTTGAACAAAACAAGGCGGAGCTTGAGCGTGTGAGCTTGGTTTATTCACAAACGAAAGAAGAGTTCGATAAAGTGAGAAAGCAAAGAGAAGAATCGCTCAAAAGCGTGGAACGCTTGAAAGAGCTTGTGCAAAGCGAGCAAAGGAGAGTTGAAGAGTACAAAAGGGACTTAGAGGAGCAAAAGAGAATCGCGCAAAAACTTGAAACGCTTTCAAAACTGCGTGGCTTTTTTGAAAAGTCGTTTATACCAACGCTTGAAAAGATCGAAGCTCTAAGACTTGAAGAAGCAAAGTCTCGAATTTCTGTAAAGATGAAGGAATACTTTGACCTTTTGATGCAGGATGACGAAAGAACCGTAGAGCTCACCGACGAACTAAAACCAGTTTTGAAAAAGAGAATTGCAGGCGAATGGGTTGAAATGCCGTATCCCAGTGGCGGTGAAAGGTCGACCATTGCGCTTTCTTACAGGCTTGCGCTTGGGTGTGTAGCTAGAGAGATGCGCGGAATCGGCGTGGACTTTATGATGCTAGACGAGCCGACAGACGGTTTTAGCGAAGAGCAGCTCACAAAGTTTCAGATGGTTTTGGAAAGGCTTGAAATTCCTCAAATTATTCTTGTTTCGCATCACAAGGCGCTGGAATCGATAGGCCAAACGATAATTCGAGTTGAGTATTCGAAAGATGGTTCAGTGGTGAGCGTCTCTGGCTGACACGCTTGACGAAGAGCTACAAAGCCTGAGCAAGGATTTGAGCGAAATGAAGTTAGACGATGACATAGAAGAGTTTGAAGCGCTTGTTGCGCAGAACAAAAGCGTCACTTGGACAGAGCCTGAAGCCGTGTTTGTAGAGCTTACGGAAGAAGCGCAAAAACCCGTGTGGTTTGTGGATGGTGGAAACCACGCGTTTTTCAACTACGCTTATTTGGTGGCTGAGCTCAACCGCGTTTTTGCGGTGTGCTACAGCGCGCTTGACTATGTTGGCGCGCTAGGCCCTTACAACTTTCTGAGCTTCACGTTTGTCGAAAGTAGAGAGGTGAAAACAAAGCTTTACCACCGCTCGCTCGAATTCCTTGAAAAACAATTAGAAAACCGTGAAATTCGTAAAGGTGAAGTGATAGCAAATCTAACTGGACGTGCAAGAAGAGTGGCCGAACTACGCTTGGCAAGGCACTTGGTTGAGCGGGAGGGTGCGGAAATTGTGGTTTTGGACGGTAACTTTAGCTACTTGTACGACACAGCGGAGCTCAAAGAGCTCACTTCCTTACTCAGCGCGTGTCACGAAAACGGAGCTTCGCTTGTTGGGTTTGCGAAGAAGACCACGCTTTCAAAAAGGGGGCGTCCTATCACGCAGTACGTTGAACAAATCATGCGAAAGCAGGGCAAAGATTTTTACTGGGTAAAAGTCGGAGAAGCGAAGAGAGGCCAAAATCCAAGTTACAACACAAAACTGTTTGTTGCAAAACTCAACTCAAGCGCGCAAAAGCCGTATCTTGTGGAAGTTTTTTCAAACTCTTCTAATCGCGTGCTCGAAGTGCTCACGCTAAATTCATCCTCTGTTCAGTCTCCTGGTTATCCACTCGGGCTTGTTCACGCAGACCGTGTAGCAAGAATAAGAACACAAATCGAAGGAGAGCTTGTAAAGCTTAAACTCATTAGGCTTGCAAAGTCAAGCGAACAACTGGCTGGTGTGTTACAAGAAGCTTACTCGCATGACCTTTTGGACGCTTTGAACTCTTAATCACCTTCCGTATTTTGCCATAAACTCGGCGGTTCCAACTATTAGTGGCGAAATTCTCGCTTTAAGCTCCTTTGCGGTGAGACCCGCTTCGAAGCTCGTTTCCTTGCTTAAAGCGTAAAGCCTGAAATAATACCTGTGTTGCCCATGCCCTCGTGGTGGGCAAGGACCGTCATAGCCAATTTGCTCAAAGTCGTTATACCCTTGTGTTCCGATGCCAGGCACGCTTTTGTTTTTCGGAATCCCCTCGGGAAGCTTCGAAAGTGTTTGTGGCATGTTGTAGAGCACCCAGTGCACAAAAGTTCCCATCGGCGCATCTGGGTCTTCCACTATAAGCGCAAAAGCCTTGCAAGAAGGCGCGCCAGTCCACTCAAGCGCTGGTGAAACGTTTTCGCCGTCACACGTGTACTTTTTGGGAAACACACCCTCAAAGGTTGACTTTATCGCAAACATTTTGAGTAAAAGCGCGCAAAAGGTTTTAAATCTTTGGTCAGCCCTTCCAAAAGCCCACGACCAAACCGATAAGAAACGCGATAGGAACAGTGGTGATGAGCGGTCCTACTACGTGATAAGCTGAGCTCACAATGCTAGGAACGTGACTCAGAAATTGTGTGGCATAGGGCGAGAGAGCGTTTAAGCCAGCAAATGAGGCAATGAGCGCCGCAAGTATCACAAGCACCGCGGAAACCACAGCCTTCTTGATTGCTACGCCAATAAGTAACCCCACTATGAAAAACAGTATGAAAGAGCTTATGCTCGGTGGTAAATAAGGTATCAGTGTCTGCATCAAGTAAAACAACTCGCTCGGTAATATATTCTTTGTTGTGCACAAAAAAGCTTAAGGTCACAGCCGAAATGTCCTCATATGTTTAGAAGTGCTGGCTTTTCGATAGGAGACCCTTTTGAAAAAAGAATAGGTCAAGTGATAAAAAAAGGCTTGGAAAAAACGGACGTTGCGCTACTTGGGGTGCCATGGGATGGTGCGGCCGCGACAAGAGCAGGAAGTAGAGCCGCCCCAAAAAAGATTAGAGAGCACTTTTATTCGCTTCCTTATCAGGGTGGCTTTGAAATCTGCGACTACGGCGACGTTGACACTTTAAACGGTGATCCTCAAGAAACATGGAAAAGAACGGTTGAAGCGGTAAAACTTTCGGTTCAAAGCTCTCTTGAGACGCTCGTAATGGGTGGTGACAGCACTTCTTCTTACTGCGCTTTTAAGGCTTTTTGTGAACTTGAAAAAGAGCCTTGTTATTTGCTTTTTGACGCTCACCCAGATGTGAGAGTTGAGTATCCCGGTTTGACAAGTGGGCGAGTTGTTCGCTGGATTCGTGAGGCAAGTGCTTCTTCAAAAATAATCGTAGTCGGGGTAAGAGAGCACTCGAACCATCCCTATTTGTTCACAGAAGCAAAAAAGCTCAAAGTTGAAATCATAACGATGAGTCAAATTGAAAACCAGGGCTTGAACACGCTTTTAGAGCGCCTACTAAAAGAGCTCAGCGGTCAAGCGCTACAAATCAGCGTGAACATGGACGCTTTTGACCCTTCGTGCGCCCCAGGTGTCAACAGTCCTTCGGTGGGAGGCTTTTATCCGCGTGAGCTTCTCTGGTTGGTTGAAAAACTTTGTCAAACACTCAAACCCAAGCTTTTCGATTTGGTCGAACTCACACCGTGCTACGACGTGATGGACATGAGCGCACTGCTTGCTGCGACAACGTTGAGCAAAGCGATATGGGTCAAGCGCGCCTAAATGTCAACGTAAACTCTTCCATGCTCCACCTTTACGCTGTATTTGCGTAGTGGTTTTTCGGCTGGAGGCGTGACCACTTCACCCGTTCTTACATCAAACTGCGAAAGGTGGAGCGGACAAGTTAGCACGTCTTCTGTGACAAACCCGTTCCAAAGTTCTGCGTATTCGTGCGTGCAGATTCCGTCAAGCGCAAAAATTTCGTTTCCGAGCTTAATCAGTATGTAATCCCTTCCGTTTTCACTAAAGTGAAAGGGTGTTGAATCTCTGAGCTCTTCGACCGAACAAACGGGTTTGAACATACTTAAAGTGCGAAAAAAGGTCTTAAAAGATTCGCGCTAAATCTGATCAGATTAGCAACTGGTGAGTATAGCGGCCAAGCGTTGAAACTCGTACGCCATCGATTTTAACCGAAATCGTTATTACTTTGACGAAAACTATTTAAGGCGTGTCTATCGCAAAGCAGCTTCTCGAAGAGCTTGAGACTAACGAAGAAGTAAGAAAGCTCTTTTTGAGCAAAATGGTTGTAAGGATTGCGGAAGAGCCCACTTTGAGGCTCACGCTGCTACACTCTTTGCTCACAGAGGTTGCGACGAAGCACGACTTGGAAGCAACCAAGCACGACTTGAACAAAAGGATTGACGACGTGAACAAAAGGATCGATGATGTGAACAAGAGGATTGACGATCTAAGAAGCGAAATAAATTCGAAGTTCGATGCCATGAACAAAAGGATCGATGATTTAAGAAGCGAAATGAATTCGAAGTTTGACGATTTGAAAAAAGACATGCGTACCCACTTCTTTGGGTTTATGGGAGGAATTCTTGCGACTATAATCACGGTTGTTATCACAAAACTCATTTAAAAACAATTTTATTTTTGTGGTATAAATAATCGTGATGAGCGAAAAAGAGCTTTACGATGTATTGGCAGAACTGGGACTTACAAAATACGAAGCACAAGCTTTCGTCACACTTTGTAAAAGCGGGCCTATGAAGGCGGATAAGCTGTCCACGCTTTCCCGTGTTCCAAGCTCGTGGATTCACAGCGTGCTCAAAAGTCTTGTTGACAAGGGTTTGGTTGAAAGCGAAGGAAGTTGGCCAAAAACTTACAGGGCGGTTCCAATAAGAACTATACTACCAGAGCTTGAAAAAAAGCTAAAAGAGAAATTAAAAAGAAGTAGAAGGCTTCTCTTAAGCCTTGAAAAGGCGGGAGAGCAAAAAGGTGAACCTATCAGGGCGCTTTTATTTGTCGGAGAATCCCTTTTTCAAAGATTGAAAGAGTACATTCAAAGCTCTAACAGACTTATTGCGATAGTAAATCGCTCTGACGAAGAGGTTTTGTCTTTGGTCAAACAGAAAGAAAATGTAAAGCTTGAGTTAAGGGATCATGGTGTGACGGCACTCGCCACTCGCGAGTCTGTTTTTGTTGTTTTTAGAGTGGGAAAGGAAAGGCTTGGGCTTGGCGCGCTTGTGTTTTCACGTCGCCTGTCAAAACTTGTTGAAAGAGAGTTTCAAGCTTAACCCAAGAATGGAAGTGGCACACTCAAGTTGAAAAACATCGAAACGAGAATCAAAACAGTAAGTAGTTGGTGTACAGGAACCAAAATTCCAGGTTTTTCCGCAGATTTGTTCACAGCTTGGTAAACGAGCACCCCAACGCCAATTTGCACCATTAAAAGAATGAAAGCCACCGTGTAAATTCTAACAAAGTACGCAAGTGTGAGTGTGAAAAGAAGTGCGGATAACCCGTGAACCACCCAAATCCACTGAGCCAAAGTGTTTGGCTTAACAAAGTGACCTATTGGCTTTTTGAAACCCCTTTGCCCTGTAACAACCCCTCCTAGAAAAAGAACAAGCAAAAATGAGTGCAATGGGGTTTTTGTCAAAAGGTACACGCCCAAGTTTGTTTGCGAATCCGTTGCGATGAGAAGATACGTGAGCAAAGTGAGATAAGCCAAAAGGTCGTGCAAACCCTGAAACAAAGAAGGCGCTTTGCCCGCTAAAACGTAGAGTGTGGCCATCCCGAGTAGCGCTGTGAGCGCGATCAGAACAAAACCAGTTATTTCTGGTAGTGCCGGTTTGAGAACAAGGATCACAAGCGAATTCAAACCAAGTAGCGTCGCGATGATCCTGTGCCAAACCTCTGGGTCTCCAGCCTTGGCGAGTCTTGCCATCCCTCTTGTATACGGCCACTTTGTTCCCAACGAAAGCCCATATCCGTAGCCTTCTACTGTGCCACCTACAACGATTAGCAAAGCCGCCAAAATCGCTTGTGCGCTTGCCAAAGCCACAACTAGCATAATGGGCAATCGTTTGCCCCTTATTTAAGCGGGACGAGTTCGCGTGTGTTCGAATAACAGGCTGTGGGCGCGCAATCCTAGCTTGCGAGCTCTCCACACAGCATCTTCACTCCTCCAAAAACTTTACACCGCCTTGCCAAAGCTCTGATGAAAAAATGAGCGCGTCTTGCGCTTTTGACGAAAAAGCGAGCAAGAATTCTTGTAGCTTGTTTTTTGGGACAAGACAGTGTAAAGCGTCTCCGATCATGTTTTGTGTGGCGCCTAGCGCGCCCAGTTTTTTCGCAAGCTCCGCAAGTTTAAGAATTCTTTCGCTTGCTAAACCAGTGTTTTTCGCAAAAGAAAGCGAGTGCTCTAAAAGAGACTCGGGCGTACACTCTTCTAGAACCTTTTTCATGGTTATTCTCCCTTGTTCGTTCACTTCGCGCTTCTTTACCTCATTAAGTAGCACGCTTGATTTTTCTATCGCGCCAAAGTACGCGCAAACGAGTGCGTAGTTTGAGTGGTCAAATATCAAAGCGTCCACTCTACCCAAAGAGGGTGCACCCGGTTCAGTTACCAGCCCTGCTGCGCCAGCGCCGTAAACCAAGCCGGTGACCGTTCCTAAACCCGTGACAGACTGAATTTCAGCGATATGAGCAAAATCAGCGGCTTTTAGAAGTGTGAGTTTTAACCCGAAAAGGTCGGACAGCGCGATTGCGGTGGCAAGAGCCCCAGCGCCACTTGTTCCAAAACCCGCGCCAATTGGCGCTTCTACCATGTGTTCCACTTTGACAAAATCAAAACCAAACTTCTCGCGCATTAGTTTGACGACATTGAGCGTGGTTTTCGCGTCACTTCTTTTTCTTCCGTTGATGTAAACCACATCGCTATCCCATTCGCTCACTTGCGTTGTCGTTCCGATTTTGAGCTTAAACCCCCCACCTCTTGAGCCAATACGAAGGGGGTCGGTTATACGCGAGCCGTCCGCATTCGTGTCACACACCTCAAAAAAGCTAGACACCGCAGAAGGCACAAACACCTTTCGTGACGAGTTTGGCATCCTTAAAAATTTGTGTGAGTAGATAAAAGCTTTCAGAACTCTTATTTTGCTGCGCGCAAATACTCTTTTAATGAAAATCGCGATTGTAGGACTTGGTGTTGCTGGTGGTTACTTGGCCGCAAGGCTTGCGCGTGAAACAGAACACGAAGTTTATGGTTTCGACGCTCTTTCTAGTGTCGAAACAAGGTGTGCTTGGGGTGCATCGAAGCACGAGCTTGGGGCGATCGTTAAGGCGCTCGACATAAACTTTGAGGATTTTGTGCTTTTTGAAGGAAAGAGAATCAAGGTGATTTACCCAGATTCTTATGAATCCACAATACCACTTGTTGGGCTTGTGACTTTTGACAAAGACGCGCTTGAAAGGGAGTTTCTAAGACTCGCAAAAGAAGCTGGTGCGAAACTTCAACTTGGGAAAAGAGTCTCTCTGAACGAGCTTTCGAGTTTTGAGCTTGTGGTGGACGCAACAGGAGTTTACCGCGCGATTTTGCCCAAAATCAAAGAGGACATGATTATGCCAAACTTGGAGTACAGGGTGCAGTATGATGAAATGCCGTTTGACGACTTCACAATTTTTCCGTATTCCAAGCTGGGTGGTTACACGTGGTTCTTTCCGCTTGGAAGTGGTATGGCACACGTAGGCGGAGGGGACAAGTTTCACAGGCAAAGGGAGTTTGTCGAAAGCTTTATGCAAAAGCACAACGGAAAGAAGTTAAAGACGATAGCAAGACCAATCAGAATTGTGCCTTTTGAACACGCGCAACCAATTTTTTTAAAACGTGAAAACCAAATTGTGGTTGGCGCCGGTGAATCGATAGGTTGCGTGTTTCCGCTTTTGGGAGAGGGCATAATACCCTCTTTGCAGTGTGCGCAGCTACTATTTGAAAACATAACGCAAAAAATGGGACTCGACGAATACGTGAACGCTTTAAAGAACAAATTCTTTTACTTTGAGCCAATTTTCAAGATCATTATCGCAAAATGGAGCGGAAGGTGGTCTGAAGCGCTAAAAGCGCACCTAATTCCTTCGTATATAAGAGTAAAAAGAATGGAAAAAAGGTTTGGTTTTAAAATAAGAATGCGAGACTTGCTAGACGTGTTTAATAGGACATAGCGCGTAGCGCGTTTGTTATCCTTTCTGCCGCTTCTTTTAAATCTTCAAGCGAGCTTGCAAAAGAGAATCTGACAAACCCTTCGCCTGATGGTCCAAAGGCGTTCCCAGGAACGCCCATCACTCTTGCCTTTTCTAGCAGAAACTTTGCGGTCTTTTCCGAAGACTTTTCAAACTTTGAAAAATCCGCAAAAACGTAAAACGCGCCTTGCGGCATTGTCGCGCTCACCACAGGAATTTCGTTTAAAGACGCAACAAAAAAGTTCCTTCTCTTTAGGTACTGCGCCACCATTTGTTTTACGATGTCTTGAGGACCTGTGAGCGCAGCGATAGCCGCTCTTTGCGCAATCGAAGAGGGGCAGGCGTTAAAAGTGGAGTTGAGCGAAGCCACCGCTTCGATTATTTTTTTAGGACCTGCGACGTAACCCACCCTCCAACCCGTCATCGCATAGCTTTTCGATAGGCTGTTTATCGTGATCGTTCTTTCGAACGCGTCGTCAACTGTGCCCAAACTCACGTGTTCGTTTCCGTCATAAACAATCTTCTCATAAACTTCATCAGATATCAAGTAAATACGCCTTCTTTTTGCGATTTCCGCAAAACCTTCTAAAACCTTTTTCGAGAAAACAGCGCCAAGAGGGTTTGAAGGCGTGTTGACGATTATCGCTTTCGTTTTTTGTGTAATCTTCGATTCAATTTCTTCAATGTCTGGTGTAAAACCGTTTTCACGCTTAAGCGAGTACCTTATCGAAACAGCGCCTGCGACACTCACCATGTGTTCATAGTTTGGCCAGCCAGGGTCTGGTAAAAGAATTTCATCTCCTTCGTTTAAAAGAGCAAGCAAAGTAAGGCTCAGCGCGCCCGTTGCTCCGTTTGTCACACAAATTTGCTCTGGATTATAATCCAAGCCGTTTTCTTCCTTAAGTTTTTGTGAGATCGCCTCTCTAAGCGGTTTTATTCCGAAGTTTGACGTGTAGTGCGTGAATCCTTCTTCAGCCGCTTTTTGTGCCTCTTTTATCACGTGTTCTGGTGTTGGAAAGTCTGGATCGCCCGCTTGTAGTTTTATCACGTCACTTGAACCTACGCTGTCTGAAAGGATCCTGATTACCGAAAGGGGCAATTTAGAAACCCGTGTGGAAAGCTTTTCTTCTACCAATTTGGTCACTTCACTAAGAATAAGGGTAAATATAAGCATAATACAAAGAAATACAATTGTTCAACTTTCAATGTGTAATGAACAACATATATCAAAAAAGCTATAAGAATAAACTTTTTTTGCAGTTTGAGTAACCATTAGCACAAAATTTCGTAACACTTCTTTGTACTGTCCTGTAAATCTGAATGAGATTTAAATTTGAACAAATAATACAAAAATTGTTGTAATATATACTTAATAAAACAAATAAACCTGAACAAATTCTAATTGTTATAAAATGTTGTATTTAGTTGTCGCAAAAAGGTTTATATGATATTTCACTAGTATATCTGTGAATTGACATGAGAAGGTTGAGAAAAAAAGACGCGATTTCTAGGGCCACGGCGATAGTGATCGTCGTGGTGATAGTGATCGCCGCAATCGCAATCGGCTTTGCGCTTTCAAGGCACCCCACAACTTCCACTACTACTACGACAACTTCCACAACCACCACTACTACTACGACAACTTCCACTACTACTACGACAACCACAACAATTTCGTTCACGCCCAACTTACAGGTTGTCGCTCAAGGAACGCCAGTTACCTTCATTGTGTCTGGCACATCACCAGGCGAAGTGGTGAGTTTCTACACTGGTGATGGTAGGTCTTTCAACGTGAGCGCAAGCGCTTCGACCACTAGCTACACGTACACCTACCCCAATCCCGGTGTTTACCTCGCTTATGTAGCGGTTTACTCAAGCGGAAAGCTTGTCGGCACAACTTCCACACAGGCTCAGCAAATTCTGGTAAACCCAAACCCACCTCAAAACATCGTGCCTTACATCTCCGTGCCACTCATCTACTTTAACTCAACAAGAAACCCCAACGCCCCCGTGTTTGGTGTTGGTGAAAAGATTTACCTTTATGGAGGCTTCCACGAGCTTCCTTCAAACCCCAACTTTTCGATTTACGAGTACATTTGGAACATTAGTGGCCAAGTGCAAACGATACCCGCAAACCCGAACACTTCTGAGCCGTCTACAAACCCTGTGAGCACAAGCTTCTCTTCACCAGGGCTTTACCCGGTGAGCCTTACCATCGTCACAAAGAACGCGAACACGGGTCAAACTTACTCTCAAAGCGTGACTTACACGCTCGCAGTGAGCGCGCCGTCACTACCTTTTGGGTTGTACAAGTTTAACGGACAAGTTCCCGACCCCAACGTGATCAACGTGGTCGAAAACGTCGCTGGCGGGCCTTACTCTTTCGACCCAAGCGTTGATTATGAATCAGTTGGGTTCGAAGTGATTTCGAACATCTTTGCGACACTTGTTATTTACAACGGTTCAAGCACGACGTCGTTCATACCATTTGCCGCAGATTACTGGAGCATTTCGAGCAACTCTACTGTGTACACGTTCCATATAAGAGCTGGACTTAGATTCTCTAACGGGCAGCCACTCACTGCGTACGACGTTTGGTACTCGGTGATAAGAACGATCTTGTTTGCGGGTGGTTCACCGGGCACCGCCGGTTGGATTCTCACGAAATACCTCATACCGAACTACACACCATTTAGTTTTGTGATGAGTTCTCCGAATGACACCAAAGACTTTAATGAAATCATGCACGCAGTGACCTATGACAACCAAACTAACACTGTAACATTCCATCTTGTGCAACCTACACCCGCGCAGTTGTTCTTTACTGCGGTTGCCGACCCGCTTGGCGCAGGAATTCAGGATGCGGCGTGGCTAGAGTCCATAGGCGCGGGAATAAACTTCACACCCGCTGGTTTCTATGCTTATCAGCAACACGCAAACGAAGGTGATTACTTTACGCAAGTGCAAAACGACCCAGTTGCATCAGGTCCTTACATGATAGAGCAGTACGTGCCAGGTCAGTCGATAATACTTGTTCCAAACCCGTACTATCCTGGCGTTCCTGGGATTCCAAAGCCAAACACAACAGTTTACATCCAATGGGTGAAAGACCCGGCGACCGCTTACAACCTGTTTGCCACAGGACAAGCGGATATTGTAACAGGCTTACCAACGGTGCCTTATATCGGTGAAGTTGAACAGTCTCTTATACCAAAACACTTGGCTACGATGTACGAATTTCCGACGCTATCTGAGTTCTTCTTTGTGTTCAACATCAACGTGAACACCACACTCATGCAAAAGGACTTTGGTTCTCAGTTCCACATGCCATCGGACTACTTCGCAAACCTTTATGTGAGAAAAGCGTTCGCTTATGCGTTCAACTATACACAGTACTTGGATTACATTGTGGGCAACAAGCTTTACAATATTCAGTTTGCCTCGGGTTACGCGGGCGTGATAATTCCTGGTCTTCCCTACTACACCCCACCCTCTGAGTTCACAGGTGTGCCATACTACAACTTGAGCTACGCGACACAGCTTATGAAACAATCGGGTTTGTACAACGTGTCTGTGAACATTCCAATAATAATTTCAACGGGTGACACCGTAGACTACGAAGCGGCTATTATGTGGGCGCAGGCTTTGCACCAAATGGACCCGAACATTCAGGCGTCACCAGTTTACGTGCCATTTTCACAAGAAATAGCCTACGAAGTTCCAGGCCAAAACCCGATGCCGCTATATTACTTAGGCTGGATCGCTGACTACCCATATCCATCCGACTTCGTAGACGCGATGTACGAAGTGGGAGGAACTTATCCAGCGCCTGATGGTTGGACGGTTCAGTATCTGCAAAGCCTTAACTACACTCAAGAAGCGCAGATGTACCAAGAGCTGAACAGCCTGATTGCTCAAGCGGATGCTGCGACAAACCCGCAGCTCGCACAACAGTTGTACAAACAAGCTGAGCAAATCGCGATAAACCTTTACATGTACGTGTACACTCAACAACCCAACGCATTTTGGGTTGTAAAGCCGTACATGACAGGGTACCAAGGGCAAATCAGCTACGAAGAAAACCCGATGATAGGTGGAGCTGGTGACTCGCTCTACTTCTGGTGGGTCAAGTGAAAACGCCCACCCTAATTTCCCTTTTTTGTTTTTTTGCTGTTTCAACGAAAAAGTAAAACCTAGTTATGTGTTTAGTGTTATACATCTCATTGGGTGTGATGTATGAAATTATGGGCGTACATTCTTCGAAGAGTTGTGATTCTTGTGCCCACCCTCATAGGTCTCACGTTTATTGTTTTTGTTCTTTCTCATTCTGGTGGACCGAACTTGGTGTTGGCAGAATACCTCAACCCACATTTGAGCGGTTCAGCAAAACAGGCTCAAATCAAGGCGCTCATTCAAGAATTCCATTTGAACCAGCCAATTTACGTTCAGTATTTTTACTGGTTGTTACAGGTTCTTAAAGGAAATTTGGGGTACACAAACACTCCTATTTATTCAGGACCAGTGAGTCAAGCGTTTGAGCTATTCATGCCAAACACTCTCATGCTCTCTATTATCGCTTCGGTCTTCACCTGGGTAATAGGTATGCCGCTTGGAGTTTGGTCAGCGGTAAAAAAGGACGGAGTTTTCGACCAGACAACGAGAATTGCGGCGCTTGCGCTTTACTCAATGCCTTTTTACCTAATCGCGCTTTCTCTTATCATAATCTTTGGAGTTTACTTTCGTGTACTACCTTTTTCTGGCACTGTGAACCTTCTTTTAGTAGGTAGCGTTCCTTGGTATCAGAACGGAATATCATATCCAACTCACATATTTATCATAGACGCTGCTATTCACGGAAAGTACATGATCGCGCTAAACGCTCTTGAGCACTTGATTTTGCCTTCTCTTGCGCTTTCTCTTGGGTCTCTTGCGGCTTTTATAAGACTACTAAGATCTCAAATGCTTGAAGTGTTTGGTCAGGACTTTATCAGATTCGCGTACTCAAAAGGCGTGCCTGAGAAGGATATAATTACTGTTCACGCACGGAAAAACGCGATAATCGTTCCGCTCACGAACTTCGTGTACCTTGTGGCGTTTTTGCTAGGAGGCGCGGTTGTGGTGGAGTCGATTTTCAACATTCCGGGTATTGGTTACTGGACCACACAAGCGCTACTCAACAATGACGTAGGTGGTATCATGGGTTCTACACTTCTTTTTGGAATTATTCTTGTCGCAGCGTCCTTGGCGATAGACGTGATATACGCGCTTATAGACCCAAGGGTGAGATATTAAAATGAGAAGTTTGGAGACAAGCTCTTTCAGACTTTCTCTTCAAACTCTTTTACGAAACAAGTCCGCTTTTGTAGGCACTATTATAGTGATACTCTACTTCGTTGACGCGCTTGTCATGGAGGTTTATCCCAAGCTGTTTGGAATTACACAACCTAATTCTCTCGTGGAAAACTTTTCTTCACCTCTTCCTCTTCCCCCCTCTTTTTCACATCCACTTGGTACGACCGCTTACGGAATCGATTTATTGACGAGTATACTAAAGGCGATAAAGTTTGACTTGGCTTATTCGCTTGCGGTTGTTTTAAGCGGCGCCGCACTTGGCGTGATAATAGGTGTGATATCTGGCTATGTGGGCGGTGCGCTTGACGAGTTTTTGATGAGAATCACCGACATCGTTTTTTCAATACCTTATCTTGTTCTTGCGCTTGCCGTGGGTTTTGTGATTGGAAGAACCTACACGAGCATGGTTTTGGCGCTTGCGATAGTTTGGTGGCCGCTTTACGCAAGATACGGTAGAGCGCTAACCCTGTCCATCAAAACTCTTCCGTATGTTGATTCCGCACGACTTTATGGAATGAACGGTTTTAAAATCCTTCTAAAACACGTAATTCCAAACGTGCTTCCACCAGTTTTCGTTCAAATTTCACTTGATTTGGGAACGATCATGCCCACCTTTTCCACTCTTTCTTTCATAGGATTTATACCAAACGCCAATCTGCCAGAACTGGGTTTTCTTACAACGCTTGGACTAAACTACATCCAAACCGCGCCTTGGACCGTGATTTTTCCAGGCTTGGCCATCACCGTGTTTTCACTTGCGGCTAACCTGATGGGAGAAGGTTTAAGAGACGTTTTCGACCCAAGGAGGAGAAGCGAATGAGCAATTTGCTAGAAGTGAAAAACCTTAGACTTGAATTCTACACTAGAAGAGGGGTGTACAAGGTACTAAACGACGTAAAGCTTTCTTTGAAAAGAGGTGAAGTGCTCGGTTTGGCGGGCGAAAGCGGTTCTGGAAAAAGCACACTCGGTCTTGCGATAATCGGGCTTGTAGCGGAAAACGCGATAATAGTTTCAGGTGAGGTTTTGTTTGATGGCCACGGAAATTTGATAAAAAGCGCGATTTGGAGCGATTCAAAGTTTAAGATTAAAAAGGGTAGAAAGCTCATCAAACAGCTTCACAAGCAGCTACTTCACATTAGAGGAAAAGAAATGTCAATGGTGTTTCAAGACCCCATGAGTTCGCTCAATCCACTTCTTAAAATTGGCTACCAAATTGCCGAGGTGGTCTACTACCACAACCCAAAGCTTCTTGCGCAAAGAGCGCTTGCAAGGAGCAAAGTGACAAAACAAGAGATGCGTGAAATAATAGACCTTCTCAAAACTAGTGAAGAATCAAACTTGGTGAGCTATCTTTCGCAAAAAGGGCTTGATGGACTTTACGAGCAAATAATGTCGATTTGGCAGAGGACTAATTTGAGCGAAGTAAAAAGGGAAAGAATGTTGCTATCGCTAGCTAATGGTGGCATTTCCGCGCTCGAAAAGCTCGTTCTTGAGGGTGTGATTAAAGAGAGAAAGATTTTCGACTTGCCGATTGTAAGGCGCTACAAAAAGAAAATTCTAGTCAAAGAAGGTGTTAGAAAGGCGGTCGAACTTCTTTCGCAGCTCGGAGTACCTCATCCAGAAAAAGTCGTTGAGATGTATCCGCACGAGCTTTCGGGTGGTATGCGCCAGCGTGTGGCATCGCGATTGCGCTTGCCAACAACCCCAAATTGGTGATAATGGATGAGCCAACTTCCGCGCTGGATGTCACAATTCAAGCGCAAGTGCTTGAGCTCGTAAAGAGACTAAAGAATTTTGGTTCCTCGATCATCTTTATTTCGCACGACTTGTCGGTTCTTGCAGAGGTGGCTGATAGGATTGCTATCATGTACGCAGGAAGCATCGTTGAAGTTGGCGAAACAGAACAAATAATAAACAGTCCAAAGCACCCGTACACTGTCGCTCTTCTTGCAGCAGTTCCTACGTTGAGCGACAAAGAGATAAAGGGAATCGAAGGAGAAACGCCCGATTTGAGAAATCCACCTTCAGGTTGTGCGTTTCACCCGCGATGTCCTTTTGCCATGGAGATTTGTAGGCTTAAGAAACCAGAGCTTACGGTTTTAGACGGTAACCGAGAGGTCGCGTGCTTTTTGTTCGGTGGTAAAAAATGATAATCGCTTCCTATAACCTCAGAAAATACTTTCCCGTTGGTTCGCCATTAGGCCTTGGTAGGACGCTTGAAGTAAAAGCGGTTGACGGTGTGAACGTGAAGATACCAGAAAACAGTATAGTGGGACTTGTTGGCGAAAGCGGTTCTGGAAAAAGCACGCTTGGTAGGCTTTTGACTCTGCTCGTTAAACCCACAAGCGGCGAAATACTTTTCGATGTACCAAGTAGCGTCGTTGAAGAATACGAAACCGCTTTATCTTCGAATGACACTCAAACAATACAAAAGATTCAAAGGCAGTATTCTCTTCTTCGCAAACATGGAACGGAGCTCAAAAAGGTTAAAAGATATTTCGGAATGGTGTTTCAAGACGCAACAGCCTCACTAGACCCTCGGATGACCGTGAAAGACATCATAATGGAGCCCATGATAGAAACGCGATTTGCAAAAGGTAGAAACGCGGAGGAGCGCGTCTTTGAACTGTTAAAAAAAGTAAAGCTACCTGATTACTTTGCTTACAGATATCCGCACGAGCTTTCAGGTGGGCAAAAACAAAGGGTGGCGCTTGCACGCGCGATTTCCACAAATCCCAAATTTTTGGTGCTCGATGAACCAACAAGCGCACTGGACGTCTCAGTTCAGGCGCAAATACTCAATTTGATTAAGGAACTAAAGGCGGAGCTTAAGGCGGGTGTGCTTTTGATAACTCACAACATTTCAGTCGCTTACTACATGTCGGATTATATTTACGTGATGTACGCTGGAAAGGTTGTCGAGTATGGTGATGCGAAAAAGGTGATCAAACTACCAAAACACCCGTACACGATTTCGCTTATGTCTGCAATTCCCGAAATAAATGTCAAAAAGACAAGAATAATACTAAAGGGAGAAACGCCAAACTTGATTTTTCCTCCGCGTGGTTGTAGATTTCATCCTAGGTGTCCAATGGCTTTTGAAATTTGCGGCTGGAGCGCAAGTGAGGTGAAAGAGGATTTGGAGTTTCTGCTTCAGGAAAAGTACTTTGTGGGGGAGGAAACAAAAGTCGAAGTGGATGACGAAGTAACGCTAAAAGTAATCGGCGTGAGCGCAGAGCGACTACAAAGCATAATCAATAGCGAAAAGGATTCTTCCGCTAGTTTAAAGTCGATCAAAGAAATCTCCCCGAACGCAAACCACGTTTTGGTTAAACTTTACAAAGGCGTAGAGCCTCCTCTCAAGCGTTATGAAGACAGAGAAATATCGTGCTTGCTTTTCGCATAGCTTTTAAGGCGAATAAAATGGAGGTGCTAAGACCGGTAATAAAAAAGACGCTCGTAAAAGGCGTGATTGCGATCGCTGTTTTATCGCTAGTTTTGGACGTTAACAATTTCTTTAACTACACAATTTTTTTAGTGGTTTCGTTGTCGATGGTCGTCGCTTACGCGTTTTACAAGCGCGCTTCAAAGTACACGATAGAAGATGAAGCTGTGGTGCTAAAGGCGCCATTTAGAAGCGCAAAAAGGCTGAGATACGACGACATCCGTGACTTGGGCATTTCGCAGGGTGTGCTCGCCAAAATGTTTAACTGCGGAACCGTTTACTTGGTGCTCAAGCACGGAAAGGGTGCTTACAGATTGGTGAGTGGTGGAAGCGCTGAAGCACTAAAGGACGTAAGCGACCCCAAGGCGGTTTACGAAAAGATCTCTCAGAGAATTGAAGCGTAGCTCAAAAATTGCGCTACGTCCTAATTTTTTCAATGATCATAGACTGCCACGCACACCTTTCAACGTATGACGATGACGCTCTTATACCGTATGCGCGCTCTAACTCGCTTAGCTATTCACTTGCTGAGCTTTTGGAAAACATGAGGCGTTTTGAAGTGACCGATGCGCTTTTGCTAAGCCCGCCGAGAGTTGACGGCTCAATCGTGCCAAACGAGCACACAATAAGGCTTTGTGAGCTCTCAAATTGGCGTCTCAAACCCGTGCTCACCGTGGAGCCTAGCAAGGAACACGTCGAAAGCTGCATAAAACTTGCGAAATCCAAAAAACAGGTGCGCGCGTTCAAAATAAGGCTGGGTTATGTCAAAGTTTCCCCAATAGACCCCGTGTTCTTGCCACTTTACGAGTACGCTCTTTCTTCTGGTCTTCCCGTTCTCTTTCACACGGGTGACACTGCGACAAAACGCGCAAGCCTTAAGCACGCTCACCCCTTAAACCTTGACGAGCTTGCGAGTTCGTTCGACAAACTAAAGATTGTGGTGTGCCACTTTGGAAATCCTTGGATTGTGGACGCCGCGGAATTGGTGTACAAACACAATAACGTCTACGCCGATCTTTCTGGGTTGTTTTCAGGTTACACAAGGTTTTCAAAAAAGTACATCGAAACGCTTGTTTCGCAGCTCAATCGCGCGATTTACTATATTGGGTCGGTTGACAGAATTCTTTTTGGAACAGACTACCCCGTCGAAGACCATGAAAGGGCGATTCAGCTTGTGAAATCGCTAGACTTAGACGAAAACGAGCTTAAGCTCGTGTTTTACGAAAACGCAAAAGGGTTGTTCGCGCTTTGATCTTAGAGCTCAAAGCTGAAGAAAGAGTTAAGGCGCTTCCAGTTTTGGAGGAAAGTTTTTCGGGAATGTACCTGTGGCACTCAAAGAAAACTTTGTTCGGCTGTGAAAGGGTTTTCGCTTTGTTCGAGAACACAATAGTAGGGGTGATCATGCTAAAAAGGCTGAGCAAGCGCGCAGGCTACGTTTACTACATCGCAACTAGGCCGGCTTTTCGAAGAAAAGGTTACGCGTCAAAGCTTTTGGAGCACTCTTTACAGCTGTTTAAAGACGAGGGTGTGGAAGAAGTGTACGCAAGCGTGAGGGAGGACAACAAACCCTCTCTTACACTTTTTGAGTCGTTTGGCTTTAAAGAAATTGGTTTCGCCGATTTGGCAAAAAGGTACGGTAAGTTTGAAGCGTTCAAGCTTTACAGCGAAATGATGGTGGTTCCTGGCGAAAAACTTCTTGTTTTGAGGCTCACTCAGGGATGCTCTCCGCGCTGATTTCCCCGTTTTCAACCCACGCCACAAGTTTTTTTCCGTTCTTGAAACCCAAAACGACCCTTTTTTGTTCTTCGCTCACATTGGCAAGCTCAGCTCCTTCAACTCCTTCGTCTTCGAGCTTTATTTCATCGCCAGAGCTTGTTATAAACACAAAGCGATTGTCCCTAAACACCAGCGTCACTTCGTTCTGCGACCTTTCGATCTCTAAAAGCGTGTAATTTTTTACTCCATCAAACTTTGCCATTTTATTAGCCAAACAAGAGCTCATATTTCAGCGTTTCCGAAAACTCTAAATTTTGTGTTTCGTATAATATCATGGGGTGAGGGAAATGGAGGCTTCTACGCTTCAAGAGCAGAGAGACTTTGAAAGGGCGGAAGAGTATTCCCTGATCTACTCAAGAGGCACGATGCTTGGTGGAAACAAGTTTGAGCTGAGCACCGGAATAATACTTGCCGCAAGATACGCGGACAAACTAAGGAGGGTTGCGCTAGTCACGCTTTCAAAACTCGTGCCAAAAGAGGTGATAATAAGAGACGTGGCAGAGCTCAACAAACAACTTTACCACTTGCTAGTCGAAGAAATGAAGCTCGGAAAGCTTGACGTAATAAGAATACAAGTCGATGCGGAGTACGACCAAAACTCAAAGAAAATAATATGGGGGCAGCCAAAGGTCACGCGCTATCTCACAGCGGAGCAGTGTGAAAGCATGAACGAAGCGATAAAAAGAGAAAACGAGGAGCTCAAAAAAGAGCTAACCGAAATCAAGCTTCGGCTAGAAAAACTTCTACGCGAGTAGCTCGATGAACCTCTTTGCATCGGTGGCCATGTTTACGTTGTTGAAAAACACGTAACACTTTTTTGCGTCAAACTGTTCAATCCTTTTTTGTAAAAGCTTTAAGTCACCATCCGTGAACTTGTACGAATAGTTTTTCGCAAGCCCGTGAAGCCTAAAGTAAAGCGTGTCACCAACGCTCACAGGATCCCTTTTAAACGGGTCTGTCACGTCCACGAGAGAGAGCTTTTCGAGTATCCACTTTAGCTCCGAAGGATCTTCAAACCATGAAGTGTGTCTCAACTCAACCCCAACCTCAAAAGGTTTTTCCACAGAGCCAAAGAACGCAACAAGGTTTCCCAAGTTTTCTTGGTTTTTCACAAAAGAAGGTGGAAGCTGAACCACTACGAATTCCGCCTTAAGCGCTTTTGCAAACTGAATCACCTTTTCCCATAGCTCAAAGTTTTCCTGTGTTGGTTGTAACCCTCCGAACTTTTCTGGGTCGCCCTCAGGAAACCTTACGTTTTTCTTCTTCCATGTTGGAGAGTCAAACCTGTGCGTTATTCCTTGATAGGCCTTCATCGTGAACACGAACTGTTCACCAAAGAAGCTCCTCCAACTCTTTACCGTGTCAAGTTTAGGAAGCCTGTAAAATGTGCTCTGCACTTCCATTGCGCTAAAAGCGCTTTTATAAGCGGCCATGCTAAGCCCTGCGCTACCAGAGCAGCCCACGATGATCTTCAATCTATATTACACTGCTTTTTCGAAGAATTAAGCTTTTAGCGTGAGCTTTATCAATCCAAGCTTTGTGAGGTCTTCTCTGATCTCCTTCTTTTCCTCATCGGTCAGAGGAATAAGAGGAGGTCTTACATGGCCACCAGCCATTCCCATAAGCTCGCCCCAGTACTTTACCATTTGAACTGGAAGCGAACCGCCAGTTCTTGCGACGAGTCTGCCCCACCACTTTCTTGAAACTCTTTTGATCGGCCAAATTCTTGGGTAAATTTCCTTCGCCTTTTCAAGCTCTCCTTTGGTTGCAAGGTTTATGAATTCAACGTAGTCGTGCTTTTCTTCGGTGTCAAACCTCCAGTCGCTTGTGTTCGCGAACATCACCTGTTGGTGGAAGCCGTAGTACGGTTCGTAAAAGAATATCTCTTCGTCTGGTGTGCTCACGACCACCTTTTTTCCAGCTTCAAGATGTGTGTCTATTGAAATGTTCATGTTGAAACTTGCCTCTTTTATCGCGACGACGTTCGGAATATCCGCAATTTTGGAAAGCGCCTTTGCGGATAGAGTGATGCCAAACTGCGGTGAGTTGTAAAACGCAAGACCGATTTGCGTGTTCTCCGCAACTTTTGCCACCCAGTTTATCACTTGCTCCTCGGTTTTGGTCATTATGTAAGGAGGTGCGATTATCGCAAGGTCGTACTCGAGTTCTTCAAGCCTTTTACACATGTATATCATGTCCTTTAAACAAGTGTCTGTTACTTGAAACGCTGTGTACGCCCTTTTTCTGACAATTCTAGGAACAGTTTCAAGTAAAGTGAGCCTTTCAGCGCGAGTAAGGCTCCAAAACTCGCCCATGTTCCAAGAAAAGCCCATGCCTTTCGTTCCCAGTTTGAGCACGTGTTCTATATTCTTCGTAAGCCCCTTAATGTCCAACTCATCGTCTTGAGTAAACGGAGTGACCATCGTGGTCCACTGCCCGACCATCTCCTGTCTTGCCCACTCTTTTGCTTCCGATTTTTTGTAGCGCATAAACTTTGAACGCGTACGGAAGCTTAAATCTTGCGTACCACTAGTTAGTGGTAAAGTGTCGATAAAAAACTGGCTAAAGGCGGTGCGCTACCAGTATTTGCCCGCATCTGTCATTCCCGCTTTCACAGGAATTGCGCTCGCGTATCGAGCGGGCCACTTCAACGCTTTTTACGCGCTTCTCACAGTTTTTGGCGTTGCGCTCGCGCACATGAGCGCTGATTTGTTTAACGATTACTACGACTATGTGAAAGGTACGGATTTGCTGAGCAAAAACCGCGGCTTGAGCGGGGGCTCGGGCGTTCTTGTGGAAGGCTTGCTATCCCCAAAAGAGGTAAAGCGTGCGGGTTACTTGCTACTCGGTTTTGCCGCCGTAGTCGGGTTGTACCTTACTCTGTTGCGCGGTCTTCCTGTTTTGCTACTAACGCTTTTAGGGGGAGTTTCGATTTACCTTTATACGAGTGTTCTACAAAGAGTTGGTTTGGGAGAGCTCACGCTTGCGCTAGAGCGCGTGGCAACCGTTGCGGGAAGTTTTTATGTTCAAGCGCTTTTTGTGACGAGCGCGACCATCTTTTCAGGGCTTTCGCTAGGCGTTCTTTCGATTTACATGGTTTACTACGCGGCTTTTCCTGATTACGACGCCGACAAAACCACGGGAAAAAAGACGCTTGTGGTTTTGCTCGGTAAGGAGAGGGCGCTCAAAATTACGCCGCTTTTTCCATTAGTTTCTTACTTTTTTGTGTTTTTGGGCGTTTTGCTAAACGCACTGCCACTCTACGCGCTTTTTACGCTTTGTGTGCTACCACTTGCGATTTTAAGCGTGCTTTCCGCAAAAAAGGGTCAAGTTTCACAGGGTTTAAGACAAACCGCCATCTTTACCAGAGTTTTTGGCGTGGTGCTTACCTTGTCTGTGCTTTGAAGCCTTAGGTAAAGCAGGGGCGCAAAGAGCGTGGTCACAAGCCCAAGAAGCAACCAAGAAAGGCTGTACCCGTGTTTCACGACGAAGGACGCAAATACAGGTGAAGCCAAAGAGCCACCGAGAATTCCAACACTGTTCATCAAACCGATCGCAAGTGGCGCGTACCTTCTTCCGATGTTTTGAGTTTCCGCGGGAATTGCGTATGCGCTCGTGTACGCCGCGGCGTCAAACGCGCCCAAAAGAAAGCACGAAGCCCATGTGAGCGCAATTGTTTTTAGCGAAAGAAGAGCCACACAAAAAGATGTGAGAATCGAGGAAACAAGCGCCACCCTTTTTCTGCTAATCCTATCCGACAGGTAACCGCCTAGTGGCGCACCAAAAAGCCCGCCAAGCAAAATCATTGAAGAGATAGCGCCCGAAAGCTCTGGTGAAAGGTAAAGCTCTCTTTCTGTGTACTCCACCATGTACTGACTTACCACATAGTACGCCACAGAAACCCCAAAGACGCCAAGCGTTATGCTCCAAATTTGGAGCGAGGAAAGAGTTTGCCTTACCTTGCTTTCGGATTTCGAAGAATCCTCTTTAATTCCTCGAAAAGTGTACACGCAAAAGACAAGCGCTAAAAGAAGTAGTGTGCCAGTCATAAGAAATGGCGCGTTCCAGCTCAAATAAGCCGCAAGCGGTGTGAAAACAAAGAGCGCAAGCCCTCCCCCGAGGTTAAAAGCCGCGTTGTACAAGCCTATCGCAAGACCAGACCTTTTTCCTCCTAAAAGGTTTGACGCGACGACCATCGCTGGTGCGAAGAAAAAGGCGGCGCCTAAACCCGTTGCAAAGCGCACAAGAAGCTGGTAAGCGTAGCCATAGCTAAAAGAGGACGCAAACGAAAAAAGAGTCACAAGAAAAAGCCCGATTAAAGTGGAGCGTGTAGCGCCGTACCTTGCGGAAAAAACACCAGCGGGAACTTGAAATATTCCGCTACCCAAAAGAAAGGCGGTGGTGAACGCGCCTAGTGCGGTGAGCGAGTAGTGTGAAGAAAGCTGAATTGCCGGAAATGCCGCCGCCATGTCAAACCAAACCATGGCGTACGCAACCCTTGCGAAAATCACCGACAAAAAGAGCTTTCTTGAGCCTGGAAACTTTATCACGCTCACGATGAAAACAGTAAATAGTCTTATGAGTGTAGCGCTCGGTGTCGATTTTGCGCTCGCCTTAAACGCGTTAAACGGTTTGTGGAAGCTCCGAGATTTTTGAATTGTGCAAAACCAAATGCGCAAAAAATTTCTGGTGTTTGAGCGTCAAAATATCTATAGTGGTTTCCCACGACAAGTCTAAAACTGGGTTTGTGAATTTGTTTAAAAATGATTGAGCCGTTTTTGAATGAAATCAGGGCAAAGTTTCCGAGGTGTTCAAAGGACGCGTTTGGCAAACCAAGGATCTTTTTGGACAACGGCGCTGGTTCAATGGTTTTGGAAGACGTCGCAAAAGCGGAGTTTGAAACGAGGCTGAACTTTGGCGCGGAACACGGCGCTCCTGCGGAAGAGTCAAAGACAGCCTTGGAAATTATACAAAAAGGAAGAGAGGACGTAGCAAATCTGGTGAACGCACAAAGCAGAGATTCAATCGTGTCGGGTGAGTCCGCCACCTCTTTGTTGTTCAACTTGAGTTATGCGATTGCGAAGTCTTTGCCAAAAGGCGGAAATGTTGTGATTTCAGAGTATGAACACTATGCGAACGTTTCTCCTTGGTTAGAGCTAAAAGAAAGAGGCTATATCGACGAAGTGAGGTTTGTGAAATTCGACCGAGAAAGCTATGAGCTAGACGTAAACCACCTTTCTACGCTTATAGACAAAAACACAAAAGTGGTCTCGCTTTCTGGGGCGTCCAACGTCTTAGGGTGCATCACACCTCTTGAAGAAGCCAGTAAAATCGCGCATGAAAGTGGCGCGCTTTTCGTGGTGGACGCGGTGCACCTTATTGCACACTATCCTGTGGACGTTCAGAAAATCGACTGCGATTTTCTGGTATTTTCTTGTTACAAGCTATTCGGAAGATTCGGTTCATTTATGTACGGAAAGCCAGAGCTTCTTCGTGCGTTAAAGCCGTACAAGGTGGAGCCTGCACCCGAAGAAATTCCGTGGAGGTGGGAGCACGGAAACCGCGATCCTGCGCTTTTTGCGTGCGTTTCTGCAGTTACGCGCTACTACGAGTGGCTCGGACAAAAGCTTAGCCTTGATGTGCCAGCTTACACACAAAGCAGAGCGTTGATTAAGAAAGCGCAGTTTGCGATAAAAAAGTACGAAGAAAAGCTGTGCAAGCTCTTTTTAGAGCAAGCGTCGGAATTAAAAAGGTTAAAGCTGTTTGGTCCAGCCGACCCCTCTTTCGTAACAAGGAGGGTGCCAACTTTTAGCTTTGTTTTTGAAGGGATAGAACCCAAAACGCTAGTCGAAAGGCTTTGGAAAGAGCGCTCAATCTTTGTTCGCGAAGAAAACTTCTACTCATACGCGTTAAGCGTTTTGGGTTTAAAGTCGGTTGTAAGGGCGAGCGCCGTGCACTACAACACACAGGACGAACTTTCTACACTGATTTCCGCGCTCAAATGCTTTTAGGTGTTCCGCTTGAAGCTCGTTTTTGACGGTTCAAAGCTTGTTTTGCAAGAAGGCTCAAGCGGAGAGTACAAGGTGAAAGCGTGCGGAATTTGCGGAACAGATATTGCGATTCTAAAGGGAAGCTACAAACCTAGAAAGACGCCAATAGTTTTGGGACACGAGTTCTGCGTGGAAAAAGATGGAAAGCTTTTTGTTTCAGAAATCAACTTGGTCGACTGGAGCTGTGAAAATTGCAAAAAAGGCGAGTACACACACTGCGAAAACCGAAAAGCGATTGGAATAGACGTGGACGGCGCTTTGCAGGACAGAATTGACCTCCCAAGCTACCTTTTACACGAAGTGCCTGATGGTTTGAGCGCCGCAGAAGCAGCGCTTGCCGAACCAGTAGCCTCTGTTTTGAGAATGCTACAACTATTAGACCCAAAGCCTTATGAAAGCGCGCTAATTCTTGGAGACGGCGCTTTGGGTCTTATTTCCTGTGCGCTTCTCAAACGCTTTGGCTTGGATGTGAGCGTCAAAGGAAAACACGAACAAAGGTTAAAGCGCGCAAGGCTTTTTGGTGCACGAGTGGAAAGCGAAAATCGTAAGTATGACATAGTGGTCGAAGCGACTGGCAAAGGCACTTTGGACGAGGCGTTGAGTCACACAAAGGCGCGTGGCAGAATCGCGATAAAGTCGACACACGGCTCTTCTGTTTGCTTCGATTACACAAAAGCCGTTGTGAACGAGGTGCAAATCGTGCCAAGTAGGTGTGCGCCCTTCTACCTCTGGGACAAGGCGCTCAAGCTTGTAAAGGAGCTAAGGCTTGGCGAGCTTGTCATGGTTTACCCCTTTCGAAACTACGAAGAAGCGATTTCAAACACGCTTGAGCGAAAAATTGTTAAACCAGTGCTTGTGTTTTGAATCGTGCTCCAATTTCTCGTTTTTGTTTTGCTATCACTTCACGCTTCGAGCGTTTGCCATATCTCCTTAAGCGCAGAACCTCAACCACTGCTTTATCCTTTAAAAGAGCTACCCACAGCGGGCGCAAGCTTTAGCGAAACCTTCTTTGTGAACTATACTGGCGTAAATCGCTCTCTTACTTTACAGTATTTTAGCGGAAGCTGGTACAACATCACAAGCTTTGGTGTAAACTACTTGGGTTTTAGCGAAATCAAAGTTCCTGTCACAGCATACTGGGCGCATTTCGGGAAAAACGAGCTTAGGGTTGTGTCAGGTTCTTGCGAATCAAACACGCTTGAGCTTGATATAGTTCAAGCAAACGGTGTTGGGCAAGACGCTTTGCTTTACTTCGTCGTGCTTTCAAGCGTGTTTTTGATTTTGGCTCTGTCAAAGCTACTTCCTTCACGCGCTTTTGTCGCGCTCATGCTTGTGACTTACTTTGCGCTTTCACCTTTTACAGGTCAAAGATACGACATGTTCTTTCTTATATCTTCTGGTGTTCACATTCTTGAAGGCGTAAGCCCCTTTGGAAATTCCGAGCTTTACCCTTTTTCTCTAAAGTGGGCGTATCCTCCGCTTTACCCACTTTGGAGCGCTTTGAGCTTTGCTTTTTACTCTTTTGTGACAAAAGCGAGCGTTCCACAGCCGCAAAGCCTGGTTTACCCAGGGTATCTCACATCGACGTACAGCGTGTGGAGGGCTTTTGTTCCACATTCTCTCCCTCTTCTCGCTTTTCTTCTTAAGCTTCCAATGCTTTTGTCCGTTTTCGTGACTTACTTTGTGCTTTCAAAAAAAGTGGGACAAAGGCTCGCCGCTACGTATTGGCTGGCCAACCCTTTGGTGATTCTTGTTGGCTCGATATGGGGGCAGCTCGACCCATTGTCCACAGCGTTTGCGCTTCTTTCTTTTGTGGAGTACGAAAGAGGAAGGGCGGGAAGGGCGCACCTTTACGCCGCGCTAGGCGCAAGCTTCAAAATATGGCCAGCGCTTTTGATACCGTTTTACCTGCTTGACACGCTAAGGAAAAAGTCATTCAGTTTCAAGCAGGTTTTGCCTTTATTCCCCGTTGTCGCGCTCAACCTTTTGGTTTACGCGTTTTACGGCTCTCTTCTTTTTTCGCTTTTTGTTTTGGTTTACGCGCGTGGTGTTCCTACGTATGCTGGACAGTTCAGCGTGAACGGGCTCACTTGGCAGTGGATTCTGTACCTACTTAATTCCCCTCCGATTCCGCTCTTTCTTTATGTAGCTCCTCCAAGCTATGTAGCGCTTTGCTACTACGTTTACAAGCGTGGTTTTGATTTGCGCGTGTTGATTTTTTTGATAGTATTGCTATTTCTCACGTATAACTACGTGAATCCTCAGTACTTTGTGTGGCTCATTCCGTTCTTTCTTCTTTTGAATAAGAGAGTTTGGAGTGTGGTTTACAGCGTTTTACCTATGGTTTTTGTGTTTCTGAGCTACAACCTTTTTTACTTCGTGTCGCCTTCTCTTCTTTACGACTACTACGCGCCTTCAGCTTCAATACTAGAAGAGCTAAAGCTTTGGGTGTTCTATCAAGTAAAACCCTTGTTTTTAGTGGTTGTTGCGATTGCACCGACTACGTGTTATTTACTGACAGAAATTTACCTTTTTAAGAAAAAACGCTTTCTTTAAATTGCTTTGCCACACTTTTTGAGTCAAACTCCTGCGCTTTCTTTGTGGCAAGTTGTTGTGCCCCATCATACAGCCTTTGGTCGTTGAGCGCATTTTTTATTGCGCGTGCTAATGATATAACATCGTTCGGTGGGACAAGCATTCCCCACTCTTTTTTAACGAGCTCTAGCACCCCTCCCACCCCACTTGCGACAACAGGCGTTCCGCAAGCCATTGCTTCTAAAACGGGTAGCCCAAAAGTTTCATAGCGTGAAGGTAAAACCAGAATTTTTGCGCTTCTATACACTTCAGGCATTTGCTCTCTATTCACAAAACCTGAAAACGTGAGCATGGCTGATGTTCCCACGAGTTTTTCACACCACTGCTTTTCTTGTGGGTTTTCTATGCCAACTATGTTCACCTTTAGTCTAAGGTTCAAAATTTTCAGAGCTTTTAACAAAATGTCTAATCCTTTTACCTTTTGAAACCTTCCTACGAACACGATGTCAAAACGCTTTTCTTCTTCCTTTTTGTAAAAAAGGGTTGTGTCGACACAGTTTGGTACGTAAATCAAATTTTTTTGTGATTCAAGTTTGTGTTCTAACGCCTTTTCCTTTAAAAAACGACTTACGCAAACTGTTAAAACACCGCTCAACCTTTTTTCAGCTTCTCTTTCTCTTTTTCTCAAAATGTAGCATTTTGCGTATTCAATCGGCGTAGCGTTTAAGCTCACATATGTGTCAAGCGTTCTATCACTTGCTATCGTGTGAAGAACACGTACTACATTTGTAAGCTTTTTTATCTTTGAAATAGCCTTTGAGCCGAAATTGTTCACGCTGACTACACAGTCATAATCAGAGAAAACGGAAAGTTGTTGAACATCCTTGTCTAAAGCGAGTAGTCTAATAGCCTCACATTCCTTTGCTTTGTCATTGAAAGCAAATCCGGGAGGAACAAGAACTTCTAGCTTTACGCCTTGTCTTGCCAAGTTTTGCGACATCTCCCAAATCCAAACGGATAGCCCTCCAATTGTTTTGTGAAATGGTGGAAATCTGTACCAAGGAAGCGCAACCCTAAAGCTTTTTGGCATACAAATCCTCTCTTTTTAAAGTGTACACGCTTCTTCTTTCACCCCATCCTGACGACGTTGTTTACTCCGCTTTTTTCTATCTAAAGCACGACCAAAAAAGGGTTTGCGTCACACTTTTTAACGTCTCCTCTTTTAACAAGTGGCGTTTACAATCTAAATTTTTGACAACTACATTAAGAACACTTGAAGACAAACTCGTTTTGTCTCTCTTACGCTGTAAGAGTGTGCACCTTTATTTGGAGGACTCTTCAGTAAGGGTTTGTCGAAAACCAAACCCAAGCTTATGGGTAAAAGAGAGTCCTTCAATCATCGTGGCCCCAGCGGCCATAGGCTCACACATAGACCATCTTGTAACACGTGAGCTTGCGATAAAGTTGTTCGAAGAGATCAAAAATTGCGAACTTGTTTTGTATCAAGATTTGCCTTATGCGGCAAAAATTTCGGATCTTAAAAAGGAAGAAGATGCGCTGAGCGGTGTAATAGGCAACATCAAAGAACGCGTGTTACCTCTAACGAAAGAAGAAATTAAGAAGAAAGTAAAGATGGCTAAGCTTTACTTTTCTCAAACAGATTACACAGCGCTAATTGTTGAACACGCAAAAAGGGTTGGGAAGGAAGCGGGTTTTGAGTACGCCGAAAAGTACTACCTTACAAGCTTTACGCGGTAAAGCCTCTGCCAGTTGTAAACTATCTTTTGTATGTCGTACCCACAAATTTCAACTATTCCAGGGTAAGGGTCTGTGGTTGGCGCAATTTTTATTCCAGTATAGTACACGGACAAAAAGAAAAACACCGCCCTGCTTTTAAAGGTTATAGAAAAGAGAATTCCTGAGCGCTCGATAAGTAGCTTAAACATGGTTCTTTGGGTTATGAGCTTCAAACGCGCCTCCTCCTTTCAAGCCTTCGCCATTTTAAAGGGTTTGCAAATCCTCGAAGAAACTTTAGGTAAAAAATAGGAGTGTACGCGATGTTTTTGATGTCACGGCTGTTTAAGCTCATAAGTAAAACAACCTTTGCCACAAAAACAAGCTCCTTCAATGCCGAAGAGTTTAACAACCTTGTGTTTGCTCCTTCCCACTCTGGTTTGTGCTTGCGGTAGCGCGAGCGGTGAATCATCGAATCAAAAAGGTAAACCGTCTGAAGCCCAAGCTTTTCAAGCCTTTTTTGAATAAAGTAAGTTTCGCGTGCGTCGATATACGCTGGTATAATTTTTCCTTGAAAGTTTTCCATTCTTAAAACAAGCAAACTCGCTGGCAAGCCATACGCAAAGCGGTGGCCAACCGAAAGTCCCACAACCGCACCCACTTTCGGGTTTTTCGATAGTATAAGCAACGCTTTTTTAAAGAAATCTTTGTCGACGATTTGTACATCACTATCTACAAAAGAGATAAAGGGTGTGCGCACAAGCTCAAAGCATAGCTGTCTTGCATAGCCAAGCCCTATTCTTTCTGTGTAAATTTCGGCACCCATTTTCTTTGCAACTTCGAGCGTCTCATCGGAGCTTTCGTGGTCCACTACAATCAAACGCGCTCGCGGTAGCGCTCTTTTTATGCTCGTAAGGCAGCTTTCGATCGTCTCTCCTGAGTTGTACGTGCAAACGCAAACCGTAATTAGATCGTTCTCATCCATTTAGCGCACTTTCCTCATTACAATTAGAAAGTGATCGCCGAGTCTATTAAACGGAAATGCTCTGCCAAGTGTCAAATCCAATTTCTTTAAAAATTCGTGCCTTTTTGGTAAATACTTGGTAAGGTTAGACGGTGGAACAACAACTACAACGCCCAACACTCTTTCAATTTCAAAACCGCAGAACATCTTAGAAATCTCAGAAGGTGTGTAGGAGTAAGTGGTCACACAAAATCTGCTCTTTCCAATCGGAACTGGGTTTTTGAATCTCGCAACCGCCATTCTTGGTTTAAACCTTAAAGTGTAACCAAGAATTTCCGTAGCGCAATAACGATTCCAAACGCCCAAAACAAGCGCACCGCCAGTTTTTATCATCGTTCGAAGGTCTTTTGCGAGCTTTGGAAGTTTGGGTTCTGTGTTTATTGCACCGTAATTTGAGTAAGCTCCATCAAACTTTTCATAACCCAAACCTGACAAAACTTCTTTCACTTCGCTTGCGCGCGCGTGAACTGGTACGACCATATCAGATAGTCCCATAAGTTCCGCTTTTCTTTTTAACACATCAAGCATTTTACGAGAAATGTCCGTGGCAACCACTTTAATTCCTGAGCTTGCAAGGCTAAGCGTCTCAGTCCCGGTTCCACAACCAATTTCTAAAACAGTGTCTCCAGATTTAAACACTTGTTTCATCAAGCCAACAGACACCGCTCTGAGCCATGAGTTCACAGGATTTCCGAAAATGTGCTCATCATACTGCTCAGCGACTGTGTCAAAGGCGGCTTCTAAGTCCCCATAATAAAGCTCTTCGGGATTAGAGTTGCCCAGTTTGTTCTGAATCGTTATTTCGACGTATTTTGTTTGTCCCCAGTATCTCTTTTTTATTTCGTCGATTCCGTACTTTCTCGTAAAAATCGAAAGTATTGGGTGGTTAACGCCTTGAATGCGTTTGAGTTTAGCGATCCCCAAAAAAATCCCAAAATTTGTGTAGAGCTTAACATTCGGGTTGAACAAAACATTGGCAACCCAGTCCTGCTTTTTGTCATTGTGAGGAAACACGATAACCTTGTTGTCAAGCGCAATGTACCTTACGACAACTTGGTGCGTCTTTCCGCTTTTTCTACCAATTGTTTCAAGCCTTAAATACTGCGCACCGTCCACATTGAATAAAGTAATAAAGAGTGCCAATAATCTTTCGGTAACTTTGAGAAAAATTTACTCAATAGTGCATTAACTTTTATGAATAAGATTTTTTAATTAGTAGAAATGTTCCAATAAAGCTTATTAATTTCCTTGTTTGCAGCGTACTCTTCGTGAAGTAGTTGCTCAATCGTCGCGTTGTAAAAGTGAACGGTGTTCAAAAACGGGTTTGCCCATCCTGGGTCTTTTGTATAGGCATAGTAGAAATCAGTGACCGGGTTA
>Ga0074076_100019_pt1 | contig 44443 bp, 51 predicted proteins | sample YNPg_D_FD_63713 | JGI IMG/M metagenome (GOLD analysis project Ga0074076, IMG submission 63713) | Hot spring microbial communities from Beowulf Spring, Yellowstone National Park, Wyoming, USA - YNP_Beowulf Spring_D v2 (version 2) | ecosystem: Environmental > Aquatic > Thermal springs > Hot...
TAAGATTGCCAACAGGCTTTCCTTACAATAAACTTAGACTTATGGATGATGGGGAAAAACAATGTAAAGAGAAGTTTAATAAAATATGGAAGAGAATTCGATATAGGAATAATTGAAGGAGTAATGGGTCTATATGATGGTGTAGATACGCTTTACAGCACGTATGAGCTAGCTAAAGTTACTAAGACTCCAGTAATCTTGATAATTAATTGTTCTAATATAGGAAGTACTGTGGGTGCAATTGTAAAGGGGTTAAAATACTATAGAAACGATGTGAATATTCGAGGAGTCATCTTTAATAAAATAGCTTCAGAGACCCATTATAATTATATGTAAGACTGCAGTAGAAGATGTTGAAGTTTTAGGCTATGTTCCATTTGATAAGAATCTGGAAGTTAAATCCAGACATTTGGGCTTGGTCACGATTGAGGATAATAAAGAAGTACAAGACTTAATTAGATATGCATCAGAGTTAGTAGAGAAATACGTTGATTTAGATAAAATCTATGAGATGGCTTCTGATGAAGATCTTGAAGTCGATCTTCCTAAAGATGATGAGAATAAGGGATTAAAACGAAAAATGGCAATAGCTTACGATCCCGCTTTTAGTTTCTATTATCAAGAAAACTTAGATATATTGAGAAGCAGATATGAATTGGAATTCTTCAGCCCACTAAATGACGAATACGTAGAAGATGCAGAAGCTATATATATCGGAGGAGGCTATCCAGAACTTCATCTAAATGAACTAGAAAGATCTATCAAGACAAAAAGTTGGCTTAAAAATTCGTCTTATTCTGGAGTGAAAATCTATGCTGAGTATGGTGGCCTAATGTACTTGTCTAAAAATCTAATAGATGAGAATAATAAAAATTATAATATGGTGGGTATTTTTGATATTGACATAAAAACTAAGGATAAATTAACAATTGGATATACAGAATTAGAAGCAATTAATGAAAACTTCATAGCAAACAAAAATAGTTTAGTTAGGGGACATGAATTTCATATATCTAAACCCATTAGCGTTAATGAAAAAGAATTTGTATTTAAAGTTAGAATAGGGAAAGGTATTGTTGATAAATTAGATGGTGTAAAAAGCAATAATACTATTGCAAATTACTCTCACTTGCACTTTTCTAACTTTCAGCAGAAGATTGTTTTTTAAGCTCTATTTTCTTTACTCTTTCAATTAATTCAGCTACCTTGTCTATATCTTGTGAATAAAGCCTAACGTGGAATGGAAACTTTGATGAAGACTTTATCTCGCTCAAGCGGCCTCGGGTTCTCCAAGATGCGCCCATCGGAGAGAGTGGCAAGCCTTGTGATCCCCAGGTCAACACCCACAGCTTTCTTTGGATTCTCCGATTGCTGCTCTTCTGCTTCAGCCTCCTCCACCACGAAGATTACGTGGATTCGACCAGAGGGGTCGAGTTTGATACACACTTGGGATACTTGGCTCTCTGGGAGCTCCCTGTGGAGGATTAAAGTGAAGAAGCCGATTTTACTAAGGCGGAGCCGAGCCCTCCTCTTTTTGTTTTTGCCGAGACCAACCTCCCTAACATCACAAAGCCTCCAACCACTCTGAGGGTACACCAGAGGTAGCGGTGAGGCTTCTTTTTCTTTGGTTTGTTAGCAAGTCCTTCAAAAAACCTCTGACGCGCCTCATAAAACCTATCAGCAACTTGTTGCGCAACCTGGGAGTGTAGCGCTTGGAACTCTTTGTTCTTTTTTCTCAAATCCAAAGCGAGCTGCCTGAGTTCGGTTTTTGCTCATCGTGCGCTTGTTCCTTTCATACTCTTCTTGCTCCGCGTGTAGGAGCGTGTTGTAGAGTTTACACGCTGCTTCGAGCTGGGTTTTCAACTCGCCGTGGTCTTCGATGAGTAAGCTCTAAACCTGTACGCCCTCACACGCACGCCGAATCTTCCCCCGCACCCGTATTTATGCCTTTGGGATCCCCGCTCTTCAAAGGCGAGGTTTTGGAAAACTTATAATAAGAGTAAACGGCCCCTTGTAATTGCGGTATCCAGCCTAAGTTTACGGTTTTGTAAAGAACCCAAATATATCCACAGGGTGGTGCTAGCGGAACGTTTGGTTTTATTGAAAATGTGGGTAATGAATTGATAGACGGGAGTTGATCGCTCTGATTGATCCCTAAAACTACTCTTAACACAATCGCTGGATCTTTTGGCTCTGGGTAAATCTTATGAGTTTTTGTGTCAACGAGTGTCCCGTATGTATACGGAGAAAGCTTAAGATTAAGAGTAGATGGTGTGTCAATTTCAAAAACGCTTGCATTGAAACCATATAACAAATTTTGGGCGTAAATAGAGTAACTTCCAGCTGGCAAAAGGAAAGAATCATTTAAAGGAATAGGTCCCGAATAGAGGATTTGTGATGAGTTTGCTATCACGATTTTGGTGGAACTAGTAGGAATTTTAGTACCAAATGAATCGGTTACATTTACACGAACAGGAATTAAACCTTTGTTTGCAGATACCGAATTAGATAGTGAAAATAAAAGCAGTATTATGATAAAAAACAATATTTTTAGCAAAAGAGTTCTTGAAACATATATCATATTATAAATTAAACATTAGGATATATAGATTATTATCGTTGGTTCGATATTATGTAGATAAGAATCTCAAATTAATCCAGGGTTTGTATCAAACACATTAAAATAGTAGATCCGCGTGATTTGAAATAAAAATCGAACAAATGATGAATCTTGGTGCATCATGCAAAATAGCGGAATCCATAATGGGTGAAGCTACAACTGCTATACAGAGCTCCGCCTAAGAAGACTCGTAGTCGTTATAACGCTAAAGATTAAGATGTCGCGATGCGTTTAGGCGACTATAGATGAACAATGACAATAAGGCGCTCATGTAGCTTCTTCTATGCTATTCCTTATTGTGCTCTATGCACCAACAAGTTTCCTAGTATGAACGTTTAAAACTCGCTTAGACTACTAAAAGACTTTAGAAGTATGTAAAACTTTGACTAAAGACAATAGTTTTTCCGAATAGCGTAAGTATTTAAAAAGATATAATGCGCTGAGCGACTTTTAAGCAACTTCTGTTTACAAATATTTACGATACACCCATTGCGTTCAGAGATGAATCCTATCAATGTCCATTGATTCTTTAAGCTAATGTGTTATAAAACGCAAAAATTTGTATAGTATTCCACACTTTAATTACCACGCGTTTGCTTGAGTTCTATCGTGGATGATTCATTTGGAGATAAAACCAAAAATCACTTTAAGCAATTTGTCATATTACAAGTTTCCACAATTTATTTTGTGAGTATTATATGGTGGGTTATAATTAGAAAGATACGAATAAAGTTAGCTATTAGCGAAACACACTCAAAGTTGTCAACTCATTAACCCTTTCGTCGAAGTCTAACCGCGATTACTGCGATTAGAACTATTAGCACGACCACCAAAAGCGTTTCGAACACAAATAAGGGGTTAGTGGTGACACTCGTTAAACTCTGCTCAACCTGTCCCAACACGCTTTTTTGGACGTGTATCGGAAGACTTATTTCTTGAACAAAGGGCGCGCTTGAACCAGCCTGTCTCCAAGTTGCGACGAGGATGAGTGGGTAAACACCGCTTTGGATGTTCGGGTTCACTTGTATCACATAAGTTATGTTTGCCTCCTCTCCGGGTTCTAGGGTGCCAACACTTGCGTTCACAAGCTGCAAAGCGAGTAAGGGGTTTTCGCTTGATGGAATGCTAGGCGAAAAAACGTTGGAAACAAGCATCGTGAACGTGAGAAACTGAGCGGCAGCACCTCCTACATTTTTTACGGTGATCGTCACATAATCCGCACTATCTCCCACTCTTATCGTTGGTTCGTACACATCCACCACTTGAATCACCGCTTTTGGGTATTCCTGAAAAGGTATCGAAAACCGCTTGTACTGCGCTTCGTTATAGCGCACGCTTAGCACGAAGCTCGTGTTCAAAGCTTTTGTGGTGTTGTAAAGCGCGATAAGAAAGCTAAGCTTTGCGACTTGCCCTGTGGGTAGGTAGCCTATCAGCTCTTGCGTCGAACCATTATAAGCCGGGTAAGCAGGGTAAGACGTGTTCAAATTCACACTCACGTCGCTTGCGGTCGCAGTTCCCGAGTTCACAAGGTAAACATCAAGCTGCGCGTAAGGGTAGCCTGGATAAATTCTAATGGGCGTGTACGAAAAACCAGCAAGCTCTATGTTTGGTTCGCCAAGAATTGGCACTTGAACCTGCATGGTTTGCGAAAAGCTCTGATTTCCAAGCTTGTACTCCAAAAAAACGCTTTCATTGTACACACCCGCTTGAACGCTTGGCGACACGTTGAAATAGCCAACGAGCGACGCGGAGTCGCCTGCGGGTAAAGCGGGAAGCTCAACGCTCAGATTTTGCGACTCGCCCTTTACTGGTTGTAGCGGATTTGTCGCTTTGAGCGTCGCCTTAAAATCGTAAGCTGTGACTGGCCCAAGGTTTGTCACAGAGACGTAAAGCGGAAGGCTCACAGAACCTGGTGCGGCCAACACAGGAGACTGTGGAGAGCCCCACAGCGCGACCAGCTCGAACGTCGGTTGCGAAGGCAACACGAAACACGAAGAAAGTGGCAAAAGCGAAAGTGCGAGTAAAAGCGAAAGAGTGAAAGCTTTTAACATAAAAAACAACAAAAAATTGTTGTATTTAAGTATGACTCGAAAAGTGAGGCATTTTTCGACGATTCGTTAGCCTTTTAAAAACTTTTTTTGTATTTTGCACGTGCCCAAAAACCTGCAAGTTCTTCTCACACTTGCGACCGTCGCACTGCTTGTGAATTATGTTGAGACGATGGTCGTTCCAGCGCTTCCGACAATCCAATCCGACTTTTCGACGACTTCTTCTCTTGTTGCGTGGGTCACTTCAGCTTATCTTATCGTGGGAAGCGCAGCGTCTCCTCTTTTCGGAAAATTGGGCGACCTTTATGGGAAAAAGAGGCTGTATCTTATTTCCCTGGGTTTTTACATCATCTCGGTCGCGCTAGCTGGCTTTTCCACAAACATCTATTTTCTGATTTTCGCAAGAGCGCTACAAGGGCTTGGTTTTTCGGTTTTTCCTCTTGGTCTTGCGATCATAACAGACACTTTTCCAAAGGAGCGCGTCGCAACCGCTCAAGGCGTTCTTAGCGGAACGATAGGAATAGGAACTGCGCTTGGCCTTGTTGTTGGCGCTTACATCGACCAAGATTTGGGGTGGCAGTACGCTTTTCACATAGCTGCGCTACTTGGTATCTTGCTACTCGTGGTTTCTTCAAAAACGCTTGAAAGCGACGTTTCAAGGCCAAAAGAAGCGCTTGATATAGTGGGAAGCGCGCTTTTAATGACGGGGATTTCTTTGCTTCTTGTTTACACAACCGAAGGGCCTTACCTAGGATGGTTTAGCGCGCTTGAGCTCATTCTTCTTGCTTTAGGAGCGGTTCTCACAATCGGCTTTTTTGTTTACGAATCACGCGCGCGTTCACCGCTTATTCAGCTTGGACTACTCAAAATCAGAAACGTGTTTGTTTCAAACATCGTGGGAATAGTCTCAAGCCTTATGCTACTTATGATGTTTTTTGCGGTGATTTACTACACAGAGATCCCACCGCCTTTTGGACTTGGGCTAGACGTGATAAGCGCGGGTCTTACGCTTGCACCAGCCACGGTTGTGATGCTTGTAGTAGGCCCAATCGTCGGAAGGCTCACTGGTAGAATTGGCCCAAAACCCGTGCTACTTTTTGGCTCTCTTGTTTGCGCGCTCGGCTTTTACTTGTTTCTTTTGAATCGTTCAACATCCTCTGTGTTAGTCGAAGACGTGATCGTCACAGGTATTGGAATGATTTCGATAATCGTGCCAATCGTGAACATGGTCGCGGTGTCTTTGCCAGAGGATAGCAGAGCGGTTGGGCTTGGCATGAACACGATGCTCAGAAATCTTGGTGGCGCAATTGGTCCAGTGGTCGCCACGACGATTATGACGAGCTACCAAACCGCGTATATTTTAACCACACACGGAGAGCTGTTTTACGCAGGCTCTTTTCCTTTGGCTATAGGTTTTAACACAATATTTAAAGTGGACATACTGATTTCTGTGATCACTTTTGCATTAAGCGCTTTTTCAAAGAACTACACCACAAGGTCGCTAAAGCTTAACTCCGCTTACGCGTAAACGCTTTTGCACCACCAAGATCGCCGAAACTATCGCAACATAGTTATAGCAAATCTAAAGTTGCGTGCAAAACCGAATAAGTAGAAGCGCAAACACAGGTTCAAGCGCTGTGAACAAAGTCGCCGTAAAAGAATTTGAGAGAGAGCTTTGTAAAAAAAGCAAAACCGTTGCGAAAACTCCCAAATACACTCCACCAAACAGCGAGCACCAACTAAACTCAGAAAACAAGCACAAAGTTACGAAGAATGGAAGAGACCAAAGTGTGACGCTATTAGGCTTGTGTCGCTTTGAGCTTTCGACTGAGCTTAAAGTAACAAGTGAGCTACCCCGCCATAAATGGCGGAGCTTCCTGAATCATCGCTCCACCTTGCCTCCCCACCAACCCTAAGGAGGGTAGAGGAGGTAGAGGGCGCTAGGCTACCACGGGTGGCACCCACCCTGCGCGCTTTAAAAGAACTAAAGAAGCGTTAAGATCTCGATCAAAGGTGAAACCGCAGAGGGGCAGAGAAACACCCGGTCTTCCAGTGTTAAACCCTTGTTGATCCCACCACACAGGAAGCACTCACGTGAAGAGTTGTATGCTGGAACAGGTAAAACAAGTTTCCCTCTTTTTACAAACTGCCACTCCAGCACCGCTCTGAGCTCTGAGTAACGAGGAGTCGTGGAGCCGAAGCCTCCTCTTTTTATTTTCGCCTTTTTGAACCAAATTTCGGACATCCAAATCCTCTAGCACTAGCACATCGTACTCCTGTGAAAGAAGAGCCCCAAGTTTGAAGAACCGCATCTGAAATCCTTAATGTGCTCGTGCTCCTTCGCAAGTCTTTGTTTTAAGCCAGTTTTTGAAAGAAACCTCTTCCTAGACAGCGTCCTCTGCAGCAACCTGACTCTATCCAAGGAGCGCTCAAGCGGTTTTGGGTTCTCTAGGTACCTACCATCTGAAAGTGTTGCAAGCCTTGTGATCCCCAAGTCAACACTCACCACTTTTTTGGGCTCCTTCGAAGACTGCTCTTCTGCTTCAGGCTCCTCACTAAGACGTGGATTCTACCAGAGGGGTAGAGTTTGACGCACACTTGAGACACTCGCTCCAAAGGAAGCTCCCTGTGCATCACTAGGGTAAAGAAGCCGATTTTGCTTAAGTAAAGTCTAGCCTTCTTCTTTTTGTTTTTTCCAAGACCAACTTCTCTTATATCAGAAAGCTTCTAACCACTCTGAGGGTACACTAAGGAGAGGTACTTGTGAGGCTTCTTTTTCTTGGGTTTGTTCGCAAGCCCTTTCGAGGAACCTCTCCCGTGCCTGGTAGAACCTCTCAGCAACCTGCTGGGTAACTTGGGAGTGTAACACTTGGAACTCTTTGTTCCGCTTCTCAAATCCAAAGCGAGCTGTCTCAACTCGGTTTTATTCATCGTGTGCTTGTTTCTTTCATACTCTTCTTTTTGCTCGGCGTGTAAGTGTTGTAAAGCTTACACGCTGCTTCAAGCTGGGTTTTCAACTCGCAGTTGTTTTTGATGAGTACGCTCTGAATCGGTAGGCTCTTACACGCATTACCAGGTGTTTTCCAGACTCGTATTTATACTTTTAGAATCCCCGTCTTAAAAGGCGAGGTTTTGGAAAGTTTATAAGAAGCACGTAAAACAAACCTGTGAACAAACTCACTACCACTTGAAAAACTGAAGGAGTTACGCTGTAGATCGCGTAAACCCCTAAAAGCGCAAGAAAACACGAAAAGACGTTTGTTAAACTTTTCACGAAAAAAGAAAATAAAGGCACCCGAAAAAGAGACGTGTAGAGCATGACTGAAGTGAGCGCCGCACCATCCACGCCAACTGTGAAAACCAGAATTTCGTAAAAGATTGCGGCTATACAACCCAAAAACTAGGCTTATCTTTTTTGAGGTTCACAAATGGGGCGATCGCCAAACTTGCCACATGCGGCCTAAAAAGCACCAACAAAACCCGTCGCACTTGAATAAAAGATTTGATGTCCACGCCCGCGGTGCTCCAAAGATGCTACTCTTTTACATTAAAAAATTGTTTTGGTGTAATATCTTTTACGTCGCTCGTTCAGCACTTAAAACTCTTCGTAAACGTCGATAAATCTCTTGTACCATTCTTCGTACTCTTTTCGTGTGACCACATGAATCTCGAAAGGCTCCCAAACGCCAAGCGCTTTGTGGAGCTTTGTTGAGATAATTGCCCTGTCAAACGCGTTTTTAACACAATCAGTGATAATAAGAACGTCAACATCGCTATCACACCTCCAGCCTCCTTTTGCAATTGAGCCAAAAAGTATTACTTTGCACTTGGGGTCAATTTTTTCGCATTCTCGCTTGATTTTCACAACAAAAGCTCTTGCGTTTTTGAGCGCTTCTGTTCTTTTTTTCCAAAGCTGTGCGTTATACAAGTCCCAGTTCATGAAGTATTTCCCTCACCACGTCGTATGACTTTTGTGCGGCCTTTTCGTCATACGAAATTGGAAAATATCTTGAAGCTATATAAGCCTGTTTCAAGAGGTTTAACGTGGTGATTTCGCTATCAATTATTGCTATCAACCTTGAGTTATTTATCAAGCTTGACACTCTGTTTAGAAGTTCGACTACGTCATGGGTTTTTGGAAAAGAACCGGTGTGTTGGTAAATCATGTATTTCAGAGCCAGTTGAAGTGATTGCTCTAAATGGAACATCGCAAGGTTGTTTTTCTTTTCTTCTAAGTTTCTTTCCGCTTCTTTTAAAAAATCTAATGCGTTGTTCTTAAGAAATTCGGCCATAACCGAGATATTCGTATTCGCTTAAAAACTTGGTCAAGACGCATTTATGCTTGTCATAATAACCGCGTATTTACATTAAACAACTTTGCAATTCGCGCCTTTCAGATGCTTCTTGGATGATGAAAATGATGCTTCACTTTTTCGTGATTGAAGTTGCAAACAACGGCAACACAAAACAAGTAGCGAGTGTTGGAATATGCAAAAGAATTGAAATTTTATATCCACAGTTTTTGTTTTGAGACAGCGCTTTTCATTCTTCGAACGACTGGATTGCGAACCAATAAATCCTGAGTTTACTTCTCACAATTTTCTGGTTGTACTTCGCGTTCAAAATCGTGTTAAAACGCTCGTTGTGAGAAGGGACCTTAAGGTGCAAAAGCTCGTGGTAAACCACGTATTCAATAAGCTCGTCTGGCAAATACTTCAAAAAAGCGTTAAAGTTCACCGAGCGGCTTTTTGCGTTGCAAGAGCCCCACCTACTTTTCATTCTTTTTATTTTCACCTTAAGCGGCGTGACGCCCAGCTCTTTTGAAGCCTTTGCTATAAAGCGCGCAAGCGTTTGCGAAAGCTCTTTTTCGCTACGTGTGTAAAGATTGAGCTTTTTTGCTTCTTCCTCGTAAAACTTCTGCCTTAAGTAGTTTCTGTAAATCCACTCTTTGTTGTTTTCTATAAAGCGCTCAACGTCTGCGCCATTTGGTGCTATCACATAAAGCTTTGAGCCTCTGAATTCAAGCCTCATTCTTCGGCGTTGAGTTTTCACGAAAACGCACGGAACCTTAAGCCCCTTTATGCTAAGCTCTGAAAACATCCATATCAAGATAGTTCCGCACACTTACAAACTTTTTGTTGGAATCGAGTGAATTGCGACTTATGGGGTTACCGTCTCTTGTACCAACGAGCTTTAAACAAAGCGAATGCCCAAAATTTTGGGTTAAAGCTCAACTTTGCGCTCATCCTTTCTGAAAAAGAGGTTGTAAAAAACGATGTTGAAAAGGTTAATTGGTACACTTATAAGAAAGGGCAACTCAAAGGACTCTGAGAAAAGATAACCCGCGATGAACGTTCCAACTGATGAGGGTAAAAGTCTTGACGCTTGGTTGATTGATGTGGCAACCCCTCTCTCATTTTCGGTGACCATCCCCATCATAAGCGACTGTTGCGCGGGTAGTGAAAGCATTCTTAGAGCCGTAAAACAAAAGTAGTCGGCCGAAGCGAACACTATCCCAGGCATAAAGGGGAACACGCCTAGTAGAACCGCTGCGATGCCGCGAGTGAGCGATATCAGCTTTACGAAGCCTAGCTTCTTAGTGAGGTACGGTGTGAAGTAAAGACTAAACGCCGTGATGAGCGTGGCCGCTCCCATTATATCGCCTATTAAGCCGTTAGAGATGTGGTAATTCGACTTAAAGAGCACCGAGAAATAAGGGGTCACCAAGCCCTGCCCAAGGCCGTTAAGCGCCCCCGTGACAGAAAACTTGGCTATGTTTGAACCAGACCTAAACTTGAACACTTCGCGCGCTGGCTTTCGACTCTGACTTTCCGAGATAAAGAGCACTATTATAGTGGCCAAAGCTGAAAGAACAAGCCCGATAAAGAAAAGTGTTCTATAATCCGGTATGTTTGTGAGAAACGCACCTATTGAGGAGGACAAGCCTCCTGCAAGCGAAGCCAGACTGAAATACTTTGTGCGCTCACCCGCTGGAGCCTTCTCAGCAAGAAGCGCGTTCTGCATAGGGGCGACGTAACCCCCAACACCGCCTCCCACGGTACCACCCGCAAGCCCAAAGCTACCAAGCATAGACGCAAGAACAATAAGGTAGTAGCTCGATGACAAAAGAAGTATCAAAGTTGAAAACACAAGAAGAGAGTTGCCAATAACGAGCATCTTCTTCCTACCGTAAACATCGGAAGCAAAACCGAAAATCAAGTTGAGAAAAGGCGCCGCAAGCGACGCCGCGCCAAAAACGCTACCTATAAGCGGGAACGAGTAGTGAAGCTGTGTGTACATATAAAGGCCAACGGCCACGTTTAAAAAACCAGCCGCAAAATTCCTGAACACCCTTGAAAGCACTATAAACCACACGTCTCTTCGCAGACCAACCATAAAAAACCGAGTGCTTCATAGTGGATAATTTTTAAAAGTCTAACGTTGGGTCTAAACGTCCTAAACAAATTGGAGATGTGTAAAAGAGGCGTGTATTATGACAAGAAGGCTCTCACACCAACGCTTTCGGGTGGTTTTTCACCATTCAGAAAGCGCGCAATCGCCACAAGTCCGTCGACAAGCCTTGGTCCAGGCCTGCTAAAGTACCAAGAGCCGTTCATAGCGTAAAAGTTGCCAAGCTTTACGGCTTGCAAATCACGCCAATCTCTTTTTAGCGCTTTTAGCTCCTTAAGCGTTCTTTCGACATCATATCCGCAAATCGTAAGAAAGATGTGTTCAGGGTTGGCTTCTAAAAGCTCCTTCCACTCGATTCTGTGTGACGGTTGCGCCTTCTTCCCAAGTAGCTCTCGACCTCCAGCTAGCTCAACGAGCTCTGGTATCCAGTGACCAGCATTGTAAAGCGGATCGAGCCACTCCAAGCACACAACACTAGGCGCTCTTTTGGGCTTGTTCACGAGCTCGATTCTTGTTTTCAAAGAGCGAACAAGCGCTTGCGCCTTTTCCAGCGTGTTTGTCGCCTTTCCCACTTTTAAAATGTCATCCAACACATCCGAAAAAGTGTGCGGATTGAGAGTCAAAACTTCTGGTTTGTGATTTAGCTTTTGCAACGCTTCAAGAACAACCTGTGAAGATGTGGCGCAAACGTCGCACACGTCCTGCGTTATCACCAAATCCGGATTAAGGCGTGATAGCAACTCTTCGTCAACGATGTACAGGGATTTACGCGTTCTCGAATACTCCCTTACAAACTGGTCGATTTGCGCTTGGGTCATTTTTTGCGGGTCGAAAACGCTTCTCACAACAACGGGCTTTGAGCGCACAAGCGGTGGATAGTCGCACTCGTGCGTAACACCCACAAGTTCTCGCTCCAAACCGAGTGCGCACACAATTTCGGTAGCGCTAGGAAGAGTGCTTACGATTCTCATCGCACATTAAACGCTTCAAGGCTTATTAAGGCTTATATGTATGGATAATCCAACCAATTTAAATGAACAGAACAATTTTGGCTGTTGTTTTACTCGTCGTGGTTTTGGTTATCGGATTAGCCGTGACAGTTATTCAAACAAGAAGGGGTGTTAGCGGTAGCACCCCTACAAGCTATTACCCGATAACGCTTAAGGACGCAAGTGGTCAAAACGTCACGATACACTCCGAACCGCAAAGAATCGTAAGCCTTGCGCCTAGCGACACGCAGTTTCTCATCGCTTTGGGACTTGGGAAGCAAATCGTTGGCGTTGACTACTATTCGTACTTGTTACTCAAATACCTCAACGCGACATCCGACCTTCCTCAGAACGTTACAATTGTGAACACGTATCCTTCGCCAAACATTTCTGGTTTGGTTGCGCTACACCCTAGCGTGGTAATCGACGAAATCGGTTTGATAGGAAATTACGCGAGCGACCTTTCTCAAGCCGGTCTTACAACGTTTTACACAAACGCGGACTACGCACAAAATTACACGGCGGTTGAAAGCTACATACTAACGCTTGGAAAGCTGTTTGACAGAAACAAAGAGGCTCAGCAAGTGGTAAACTGGATGAACCAAAAGATTCAAAGCTTTGAGACGAGTGGTGACACAAGCGTCGCTTATTTACTCTGGATAAACCCAGACCACACGTTTTACACCGCGGGTTCGGGTAACTTTATAAACGCGATAATACAGCTAGCTGGAGGAAGCAACGTGTTTTCAAACACAAGCGGTTACCCCGTGCTTTCTCCGAGTAGGCTGATACTCGCAAACCCACAAGTGATCATCGCGCAGGAGCTCACAAACTTCTCTTACACGAATTACATGATAAACACTATGCCTGGCATTACGAGTGTGAGCGCGTATCAGCAAAACAGGGTTTACATAATGTCCGAGAACCTTCCCACTTTTTTGCTTGATGAACCAGGTCCGCTTTCTGTTTACGCGATTCAGATGATAAAACTCATGATAGAGGGAAAAGCGCCTCACTACGTTTCAAGCGAGTGGGTGGAGAGCACGCTCAACGTAACACTTCCAGTGTTTTAACATGAACAAGCTTTTGCCTTTTTTTGCGCTCCTTATTCTTTCTTTTTTTGTGGCGCTCATTTACGGAGAGGTTTACATTCCTCCAATGGCTCTGTTACACCCAAAAGGCGCGTACGCGATAATACTTGAAAGGATTAGGCTTCCAACGGTTTTTGCGGCGGCGATGATAGGCTCCTCTCTTGCGGTTTGTGGCGCGGTGATGCAGATGCTTCTACGCAACCCTCTTATGGACCCTTATGTGAGCGGAACCGCGTCTGGCGGCGCGTTCGGCGCGGTTCTTTCGTATTTTCTCCTTGTGTTCAACCTTCCTCTCTCTTACCTCATTTACGTATCTCCTCTTATTGCGTTTGTTTTTGCGCTTCTTTCAACGCTTATCACGATCGCAATCGGAAGAAGAACTGGTGTGTACGGCCTTGTTGTGGGTGGTGTAGTGGTGTCGTTTATCTTTTCTTCCGCTGTGACGATAATGATCACTCTTATTTCTGACAGGTTTCCATTCGTGCCTTCTGTTTCTTTTTGGTTACAGGGTGAGATAGTTGCGGTTGGTTGGAGAGGCGACGTGTTGCTTTTTGTTCTTACGGTTTTTCTCATTGTTCTTGGCATGAAACACGCAAGAAGGATAGACCTTGTGGCGATTAGCGACGAAATGTCGTACGCAAGAGGGGTCAACCCAAATAGCTACAGGTACACTTGGGTGGTCGTGGTAAGCCTTGTGAGTGGGTACATCGTTTCTCTTGTTGGTATTGTGGGTTTTGTGGGAATAATAGTGCCTCACATCGTAAGAAGAGTGTTGGGAGGCTCTACCACGATTTTAGTTCCTTATTCCGCGCTTTTGGGCTGTCCTTTGCTTTTGCTTGCGAATGTCGTTTCTAGCGGGTTACTCGGAACGATCATTCCTGTGACCGCGATAACTTCGCTAATCGCCGCGCCAATCATAGTTTACGTCATGGTGAAGGGAATTGCTCATCAAAGCGCTTAGCGTAAAGCTCAACGGAAAGCTCATTCTAAAAGAGGTAAGACTAGAGCTCGTAAAGGGTTTAAACGTGATTCTTGGGCCTAATGGCTCAGGAAAAACCACGCTACTTAGGAGCATAATAGGAATGCTAAAACCTGAAGAGGGTGAAATTCAGGTAGAAGGGGAGAGGTCGTATGCGCCTGCTGAGTTCTTTGGGGCGGACATGAGCGTGCTTGATGTGCTACTTTCTGGTGGTGCAAAAAAGCACTACCAAGAATACTTGGAGATTTTGGGGCTTAGCGAGTTCTTAAACAGAAACTTTTCGACGCTAAGCACCGGCGAAAAAAGGCTGATACTTATAGCCAAGGCGCTTGCAGAGGGCGACGTGGTGCTAATGGACGAACCGACGTCTGGTTTGGACTTGAAAAACCAAGCAAAGCTCAAGCGCGTTTTGCTCGGTTTAAAGAGCAAGACGATTGTGGTTTGCACGCACGACATAAATCTTGCGCTTTTGGCGGACCGTGTGGCACTACTTAAGAACGGCAGGATAATCGCACAGGGTGAGCCGAAAGAAGTGCTCACAGAAGCGCTCCTTTCGGAGCTTTACGATGTGCAAGTAAAGAAGGTGTGGCTCGACGGTCACTCGTTCTTCTTTGTTTGACAAAGCAGGCGCGCAAGCTCAAGCTCTTTTTTTGTGTTCACGTTTAGAACGTCGAGCTTTTGCACAATATGTCGGTGCTCGTCAAAAGCACGGCTACCACGAGGGATTACGTTCACACCGACCGCGACAAGTGGTGTTCGCGCTTTTACGCCAAGCGTTTCAAGATATTCACGCGTTGTGTAAAGCGCAGCCGAACGCTTTTTGCTTTCTTCCCATGCTCTCAAAAACTCGTTCACGGTAGGGGAAGAAAGAAAGGGCAAGTCAGAGCAAACCACAAGCGCACACTCAAATCCGAGCTTTTCGAGCGCTTCCTGTACGTCCTCGACAAAGCCCTTTGCGCTTGTTTGAACCACACTCCAACCTCTTTTTTTGCAAAACTCGCTTGTGTGCGGCGTGTTGGCGGTGACCACAACGTAAAACTCTTGCACACAGGCGCTCGTCGCGTGCACAACCCTTTCTAACATGCTTTTTTCGCAAACTTTGAGCAGAGCCTTTTCCAAGCCTCCCATTCTTCTTGCCTTACCACCAGCCATGATGAGCGCACTCAACAACGCTAACTCACCAAAATTAGCAAAAGAGCGATCGTTCCAACAAGCTCGTTCGATGCGCCAAACACGTCGCCGTTAGCGCCACCAAAAAGTTTGTTCGAAGTAACAGATAAAAAGTACGTGAAAATGATACACGCGAAAAAAAGTATTAGCGCGCGCTCCGCTCCTATTAAGAAAAAGAGAAGCACCACGCTGAGAGAGCTTGCAAAAAGCAGTTTGAGCGCACCTTGTCTTCCTTTAAGCGCGTTTGAGAAAGGAAAAGAGGAGCTACCGCTCAATGGTCTTGAAAAACGCGCAAGAAAAACCATCGAAAGCTTTCCCAGAATTTCGAAGCTAAGCGCCGCTTTCACCAAAAGGCTTTGCGACAAAAGCGAAAGAGCGCCAACCTGAATCAAAAGCAAAACAACGCCCCCGAACACTCCTCCTACACCAAGAGCGCTGTCCTTCATTGCGGAGAGTTTTGCGCTTGCGTCACCAGGACACATCAGACCATCACAAAAATCCATAAATCCATCCACCTCATGTGCGCCGGTTAACACCCCAAGACAAAGAACACCCAAGACCGAAGAAATCAGATCACCGAAAACGCCTCTTGTCACAAACAGTGAAAGCGCGAAAACACCGCCAGTGAGCAAACCCAAAAGCGGAAGAAGATGAGAAAATAGCGAGGTTTCTTCAAGCGTGTAGAAACGCTTTACGGGTATGATCGTGAAAAAGCACAAAAGCGAAACGAAGCCACGAAGCTGATTTTTTAACAACTTCAACTTTCGTACACCCTCACCATCGTCGCACCAACAAGCGCACACAGCGCATCGTCTAGAAACATGGGTAGTGTGCGCAAAACACGGGGTTTCAGCATGTCATAGTACCTGAAGTTGTTCACGCCCTTTGTCCCCGCTATGTAGCTTGCGATCGCTTCACCAATTTGTTCGTCCGCAAGCATTTTCGGCGAGTCTTTGAAGTACTCGCTTTTTTTGAGATTTGGAACAAGCCCTTCGCTAGCTTCGTCATCAAGGCGCATCGCCGCGCAAATCAGCGCGCAAACGTTTGGGTCGCTCAAAGCGTTTTTAAGCTCGCGCATAAAACGCTTTTTTAACCCTTTTGGGCGTTTTCCGACAACTCCTTCCTTTGCGGCTTCGAAAAGCGCGTCGAGCGTCACGCCTCTTTCACAAAGCCTTGTTACGACAGAGGCTTCTCGCGCTACGCCGCTTTTCACACACTCGAAAACGCTCTTTCCGATCGCGCTTCCGACTTTTGTTGCACTTCCCGCGTAGCGTAACGCTTTTCCGCGACCAAGCGTCACAACAGCCAACGCGTCTGTGGAAGTTCCAACCGCGGGTTTTGAGCTTGTGACGCTACGCACATCAAGGAGAAACATCGCAAGCGCTTTGGCTTCAACGGCGGTTGCAAGCGCGTTCACGAGCGCTTCTTCGTTTAGAGTTTGTTCTACAACAACAAACGTGTTGATCGTCGAAGAGTTTTCAGAGCTTTCGCCAACACCGCGCGCATTAGAAAGTCCGACCGTGCAAAGCGCCAAAACTTCTTTCCCGTTGACTCGAACGCTTTTTTGAGAGTAGTTTTTGACGCTAGCCGCCGTAAGAAAACCAACGGTGTCAGAAGGCAGTGCGAGCTCTTCAATTGCGCTTTGTAGCTCGGTTTCGGGTTTTTTTCGAAAGCTTTTTGGCACCTGGTGATTGAGAAGGCACGAGGTCTCTCTTAGCCCACCGTTGTAAGGCGCGTAGCTCAAACACTTAACCCTTGAAGAAAAACGAATCACTAGGTTGTCCTCAATTAGTTCAACTCTTACGCCGTCCACACGAACCACCAGTTGAAAAGCGTTACAGGAAACACCACAAGCAAAACGAACAAAAACGCGACGAGTCTTGCGAGCGTGATCGACCTTTTTATGTCATTAAAAGAAGGCAAACGGTCTTCCACGCCTATCGTGTACGAGTTGAGCTTTTCAAGTTTTACACGTAATGCGCCAGAAAAAGCTGAGAACGGATAACCAGCGTTCACACTCTGAGTGTTTCTCGCTTCTTTTACGACACGCATAAAAGCGCTCTTATAGTCCATTCGAAGCAAGATTGCGGAAAAAACTGTGAGTAGCGCGACAAGCCTTGCGACCAAGTAGTTCGCGTACGTGTCAGCTTTAGCAGAAAAGAAGCCAAGCTCTCTGTACTCTTCGGTTTTGTATCCCACCATGGAATCCATGGTGTTTATCGCCCTGTACACGAGCGCGCCCACCAAACCCAAGATCGAGTAAAAAAAGAGAGGAGAGCAAAAGCCATCAACGAGCGATTCCGATATGCTTTCTATCACCGCGGAGCAAACATGACCCTCTCCGAGGTTTGCGGTTTCTCTTCTTACGATTCGCTGAGTCAAAGTGCGCGCGCGCACAAGATCACCAGATTTTAGCGCGTGAAAAATTGGGGCGACAAACCTTTCCATTGTCAAAAGCGCGTAGCTCGTTTTGAGCAAAAAAGCAAGAATCACAAAGTACAAAAGCGTGGGAAGGGCCTTCAAAAAGTGTAGGAGTGCGTAACTTGTAAGCGCAACAACTCCTATAACAAAAAGCCAGAGAGTAAAACCCCAGAATTTCGAAACAAGCTTTTTTCGCCTGAGTAGCGCTTCGAGTTTAAGCTCAAGCCTTCCAATTAGCGCTGTAGGGTGAACGCGTTCTGGTGGTTCGCCCACTAATTCAAAAGGAAAAGAGAGGCTCAAAACGATTATCGCTTGCGTGTTCATTTTAAAAACCCTCCGAGAGTGCGAACCAAAAAATCGTTTTCTCTTCTTTTTTTGACGCAAACCCTAACCCAAGAAGCGTCCAATCCCCTAAAGCTTGAGCAGTCCCTTATCGCAAGCCTTTTTTGTAGTAGCTTTTTACACAAATCTTTCGAATTCAAACCAAACACGTGTGTGTTCAAAAGATAAAAATTGGTTTCGCTTTTGTGCGCGCTAATTCCGATCTTTTTAAGCTCGCTTACAACCCTTTCTCTTTCTTTTTGAACGTAAATTCTGCTACGCTCGACAAACTTTGGATTTTTGATCAGGAATTCAAGAGAGGGTTTGACAAGTGAATTCACAGGCCAAGGAGACTGCGCAAGTTCTAGTTTTGACATAATTTTTGGATTCGAAACAACGTAACCCGCACGAAGGCCAGGTAAACCTAGTAGCTTTGTGAGCGAGCGAATCACCACCAAGCGACTTTGCGAGTCGACGTTTTTGATCGACTCAAACTTTCGATCGCTAAACCACACGTAGCTTTCGTCGACTACAAGGTTACATCGCTTTCTTTCAAGCTCTTGCGAAAGCTCAACAATTTGTTTAGCATAAAAAGCGCTTCCAGTTGGGTTGTTTGGATTACACAAAAACAGCGTATCGCCTTCTTTGAGATGCTCAGTAACGCCGTCAAAAAGCGGGTCGATTCCTTCTTGCGGAAGAACCGCAAAAGTGCGCGCACCAAGTCTCAGCGCCGCTCTCTCGTATTCGCAAAACGTTGGGGATGCGACATAAAACGCGCAACCCGGTTTGTAAAAAGCGAGCGCTACATCGTAGATGAGCTGCGTTGCGCCAGAGCCCACCAAAAAACAGCTCGGTCGTAAATCGTGTAGCTCTGCCAAAAGCTCGCCAAGCTCCTTGTAGCTTGGATAACGCGTAAGATTACAAACCGCGTGTTTCAGTAATTGGACAAGAGAGAGGGGAGGAGCGAGAGGATTTGTGTTCACGCTGAAATCGACAACGTGTTTTGAGTAGCCACCGCCGTGAACTGCAGCTTCGAGCCGCTCAAGCCTTTTAATAATCAATCCCAACTCTCGCCCACTCACCTTTGTCAAACGGGTGTTTTACGTTTTTCATTTCGGTGACAAGGTCAGCCTTTTGTATTATACGTTCATCCGCGCCTCTACCAGTTAGCACAAGGTTCACCTCTTTGGGTTTTGTGTCTATAAGACTCAAAACTTCTTCCACGGGTATCAACCCAAAGCGCGTGGCGTTGTTTATTTCGTCGAGGATCACGAGCCGATACACGTTTGATGAAACCACATTTTTCGCTTCTTCCCAAGCGCGCTTTGCGGCTTCCAAGTGTTCTTCGTACGGTCTTTTCGGATTCCAAGTGACAAAACCTATACCCAGCTTTTTGAACAAAACTCGCTCAGAAAGATGCGCAAAAGCTTTTTCTTCTCCCGTAGGCCAGCTTCCTTTTACAAACTGCAAAATCGCGACTTTCCAGCCATGTCCCACCGCACGGATGGCCATTCCAAAAGCGGCGGTGCTCTTACCCTTGCCATCGCCAGTGTAAACTATCACCCAACCCCTTTTTTCCCTTTCTATCACGCATAAAAGCGATGAAAGATTAATATAAGACCTTTGGTTGGATTGTCCATCCATGGAGTCCACAAAAAGAGTGCCTGTAAGTATAAGGGTAGCAAGAATTTCGCTTTTCACAGCGCTTGCGGTCGCTGGCTCGTTTGTGAGCTTACCTAGTCCTGTTTCAAGCGTTGCGCTGGATTCGGCAGCGGGCTATTTTTGCTCTATGAACTACGGAGGATACGAAGGAGCGCTTGTGTTTTTCTTGGGTCACTTATCTACAGCCACTGTGCACGGCTTTCCACTAGGAGTCTTGCACTTGCCCATTGCAGCAGGACTTGCGCTTGACGGTTATGTGATGAGTGTTGTTGCGAAGTTCACAAAGTTAGGAGCAACGATCGTCGGTGTTTTGATAAACACATTACTCGTTTTTGTCGCGCTTCCAGTGCTTGGCTGGGGAGGCTCTCTTACTCTTATCCCTTACCTTGCGGTGGCGTCATCGGTTAATGCGGCGTTGGCTTACATCGCGACAAAAGCGCTTGAAAAAAGGGGTGTGATAAAAAAACGAAACGGTTAAAGCTCACCTTGTGAATCACGATTTAGGCCGGGGTGGCCGAGTGGTCGAAGGCGGCGGCCTGCAGTGGTCAAGTGGTGAGCCGCTAATACCGTGGGTTCGAATCCCACCCCCGGCTTCACAAATATGATTGATTTCTCTAATTAACGCAAGTAAATATATCGTTTTGTAAAAACCAATTAAATCGAACATAAACTAGTTCACAATTTGTTACAGTTGATATTCTATTGATGGGTTTCACTCTACGTAGGTATACGTAGGTACATATCATTGTATCTGTCGTACACGTAGAGCTTGGGCTTCAGCGCATCATTTAGGAACCTCACGGGTTCATTGGTCCCCTTCCGCTTTCCCCCTGTCTCGACGCACCCACCATGCAGTGGGGAACGCCGACCATCTTCAGTCCCCCACCCGACAAGTGTGCGCGTACCCCTCCCTCGAGAAGGAGGTCTTGGGTCTTTGCTACCACCCTACTGCGCGTGCACACACTCAAATCCAGAAATCTATATAAACCTATTTTGAAACTGCTGACTACGGCGTCTAGATAACGATTTTCCACGCTTGTAACGCCACCAACACGTAATCTGAATACAATCAACAATGCACAAATTTCAGAGATGCAGGTTTCACTCGATTAGGAAGACACAGATTCCCTAGCTTGACTAAAACTTCCAAGATTACACTTTACGAGCATCAATATTAACCTAGTGGGAGGTCGTATTGGGTAAAGTGCGACGCATATACCCCATTGACAACCAGTGATGTTCAAGCATCCACGCTCCGCCGTGTTTACCTCAACAAACTATAATCACTGTGACAGATGCGTCTATTTATTAGTTGATGAGGTGATTTGTTAAATATTTTCACTCTAACTGAAAAGAAATATATATATCCATTTTCAATGATATTGCAAATGTCTGAAAGGTACAATCCGTGATGGTTCGGAGAACCAGCTCCGTCATATATCGCGTGGCTCAACTCAGAAGTTAGGTAGAGACATAGAGAGGTGGATCTCCTCTCTCTTGAGCTATTCTCCCTTACTTTCTTGTAGGTCCAAGAGAGATCGGTAAGACCACTTCGTGAAACTCGTTATCCACGAGTTGCTGGCAAAGCTTGATCCCAACGCGCTGTCTACTTCCCATGCGATGAGTTGGTGAATTGCCTTGAACTTGAGGGGTTGCTCGACTCCTATCTTGACTCAGCTAAGGCTCGCGGGGTGCCTGCGCAATACATCTTCTTGGATGAAGTCACGTTGGTTAAGGATTGGTGGAGGGCTGTGAAGTCTAGAATCGACGACGGCTCGCTGAAACGTCGGTGGTCACGGTCACTGGTTCGGCGAGTGTTGAGGTTACCAAGAGTAAGGAGACTTTTTCTGGTAGACGTGGAGGGGGTGTTGACATCACACTAATGCCGCTTTCGTTTGCGTCATACGTCGAAGCTCTCACGAAGTTACCGCTTATGAGGGGGAAAGGTGTGTTTGGCGCGTTGGAGGCTGCGCGCGCTAATAGGGTATACAGAGAAAGGCTTTCGGAGCTCTTCCAAGGATTTATCGCCTCAGGTGGGTTTCCCGCGGCGCTCAAAGAGTACGCCAAATATGGCAAGGTGTCTGAGGCTACTCGCAGGAGTCTGCTAGACTGGCTTAGAGGGGACTGGTCAAGGGCTTGACGGAGTGATCGCTATATGAAAGAGGTGCTGAATTTCATCCTTCGATCTAGGTGCTCACTGTGAGCTGGCTGGGTGTTCCCAAAAACACTTCGATAGACTCCCCGAACACCGCCCAAGCGTACATCGAAACACTTGAGAACCTGCTTGTAGCCATGGTGCTCGAACACGTGGACGCTTCGGGTAAGGTTTAACACAGAAAGAATAAGAAAATACACTTCATAGACCCACTACTTTACCATGTTTTCTCAAGTTACTCATTTACTCCAGTGGATGAGCCATGCCTAGTGGAGGCGACCGTGGCGGTTCATCTTGGGTGCAGTGCACCTGTTTACTATTGGCGCGACTCGGGTGAAGTGGACGTGGTTGTCATGGACAATGGCGTGCAAACCTGAGTTGTGGTGAAATGGGACTACCATCCCTCTTCAAACGAAGGGACATAACGCACTACATCATCCTAGACAAGGAGCTTATCCCCGTTTTCCTGGCATCCTTGGCAAACTAGCATGAAAGCAAAATTTTCTGGATTGTGACCAGATATGAATTTTCCACAACTTCCACGCTCAGTCATCGCTTATCAAGACATCATCGAAATTTGTATAAATTCTCATTAATATTGTATTGAATTATGCCACATCCTTGGTAAAAACTAAAGGTATTCCCAAACACCACTTCCTTTGTAGTTGTACACAATTGTTTTTGGCGCCGATATGTACTCGATTGAGTACCCTATTCCTTCCCTTCCTATTCCAGAATTTTTGCGGCCTCCAAAGGGGTAATACCCAATTCCGTGTCTTGGATAGTCGTTTATGTAAACCGTTCCTACTTCAAGATGGCGCATTGCGTATCTTAGCTTGAAAATGTCGCGACCAAAAATCGCCGCATCAAGCCCGTAACTACGCGCATTCGCAAACTCCACAGCTTCTTCGACGCCTCTTACACCAACTAAAAGCGCAACCGGTGCAAAAATCTCCTTCTGGTAAAGCTCTGTTTGTCTTACCAAAGCTTTTGGTATTTCAACAAGCGTTGGTTCCACGTAAGTTGGACCTAGCCTTTTTCCGCCTACAATGACAGAACCTCCCTTCTTCACAGCGTCTTCTATCGCGTGCATCATCGTATCAGCAGCCGAAGGTTCAATCAGAGGACCGACGTCCACCGATTCGTCTCTTGGGTCTCCCACCTTCACTTTTGAAAGTTCTTCCACAAGTCTTCTTCTGAGCTTTTCGTAAACCTCTTCTTCCACAAGTATCAGCTTTATCGCGTCACACCTTTGACCGCTATAGCTATAAACTCCTCGTGCAATTCTTTTTGCTGCCCACTCCGTGTCAGCGTCGTGCATCACGATCGCGCAGTCTCCTCCACCAAGCTCCATTAAAAACTGCTTTATTCCGGCTTGCCTTACTACTGAAATACCTGTTTCAGTGCTACCTGTGAGCGTTATAGCAGAAATCCTACTGTCGGACACAACTTTTCCCATTTCACTTCCTCTTAGCGTGAGAAGCGCAAAAGACCTTTTGGGAACACCCGCAAGCTCAATGAGTTTAGATAGCAGAATTGTGGAAATCGGGTCTGAGGATGCGGGTTTTAGCGCAACCGCATTACCAGAAAGAAAGGAATAAGTGAACTTGTTTACACTGTCGAGAAGAGGATAGTTAAATGGAACGATTGCAAGAACCACGCCTACAGGCTCACGCCTTACGAGCGCTTCTGTTTCTGTTGTTTCGTCACTCCAGTCGCCTGGTACAAACTCGCCCTGAATCTTTTTTACGTCTAGCTCTGAAATTCTTAACCTTTCGATCGAAGCATCAACTTCTGCTTTTGCGCTTACCACGGGTTTTCCAGCATCAAGTATGAGCGTGTTAATGAATTGCTGCCTGTTTTGTTCGATTAAATCCGCAAGTTTTCTTAGTATTGCAAGCCTTTTATAGCCTGGTAAGTTTCTTGCGTCCCACCTGCCATAGGTGTAAAGCGTGCCAAGTGCGCGTTCGACACATTCTTCGGAAAGCTTGGGCACTTTGGCGATCGTTGAAAGGTCTATGCAGGACTTGACATCTATCCATTCATCACCTTCTACCCAATCTCCACACACAAAACACTTAAAACGAGCAACTCCCTTTTCATCGATCTCAAAAATGTCCTGAAATTCATCGGATTTTATATCAAGTCTTGCGGCTTTTGATATCGGTGGTGTGAATGGCATACCCATTTACATTGCACGAATCAATATAAGGGTTTAAAGCTCAGTTATTTCGTATCCTTTTACCATTAAAGCGTAAACGATCCTTGACCTGTGACACCTATTTCGATCTTTTTCCAAACACAAAAACGCGTAATTCGGTTTGTAACTTTTGAGAACACTTAAAAGGGTGCAAAGCCTTGGTAAAACAAATCTGTCATACCACGCCCAAAGCTCCTTATAGCAACCCGATTTTACTGCGGCAATCCTAAGAGGTCGTGGGCAACCAAGATCTTTTGCGCAAATATACGAAATTCCGCTTTCTTTTAATTTCAAAAAAAGGTTATGCATTTCAAATTCCGCTTTCTTACTAAAAGGGTTTTCCCTTGTGTCAACAAGCGTTTTCACATCACTTGAGATAAGAAGTGTCAAGAGTTGGTCGATCGACCTTCTTTCGTAATAAGTGGCAAAAAACACAATAACACTTTTTTTAGCAAAAATTAAGTTCTTGCACGATTTCCTCATAATGTAAATCTTTTAAACAATTAAACTGGTACACAGACAAATTTAAAAGCAAATGCACGCTTATTGCTTGATAAATATGGTGCAGGCGTACTGCGTCAAGTGTAGACAAAAGAGAGAAATCAAAAACCCGAAAAACGTAACACTGAAGAACAAGAGAATCGCGGTAAAAGGTGTATGCCCCGTTTGCGGAACCGCGCTTTATAGAATAGGCGCAAAAGTTTGAACGGGGTCTTTCCTCTTTTTTAGCCTTTTGTCGCAAAGTTTAATCCTTTTAACAGGTACTCCTGTGTGTAAAGCGCAAGCGCGATCACAGGAAGGCTCAGAATCACTCCCGCCGAAGCAAGCTGAGGCCACACGTTGTAACCCACGCTTGAGCCTAGGCTGTTTGGGTCAAAATACGTAGCGAAAATGGTCACTGTGAGCGAGCCAGTTGGTGGAAAGTTAAACTCATACGGAGTTTGAGAAAGAACGAGCGGCACAAGCAAAAGGTGCCAAGAGACGATAAACGAAATTAGCATCGTCGCAAGCAAACCAGGTCTTATAAGAGGAAGCACGATTTCGTAAAATGAGCGAAAAGGAGAGTAGCCGTCAACGCTCGCCGCTTCTTCATAGTGTCTTGGAAGAGAGGACAGAAAGTTTGAAAGAATCCATGTTGAAAACGGAACAGTAAAAATCGGCGCGGAAATCATGAGTGCAAGCCAAGTGTTAAGCGCGTTGAGTTTGTAAAAAATGAAGTAAAGCCCGAACACGAAGCTTGCAGAAGGAAGAGCGTAAAGGTAAATGCTCAAGTTGAGTAGCCATTTGGTGTTAAACCTTGACACAGAATAAGCCGCGGGTGATGCAAGCAAAACCGTGATCGCCATCGCCACAAGAGAAACCGCAAGAGAAGTTACAACATAGGGTGCGGCTTGTTGCGCTGTTTGAACAAAGGGCGAAAGGTCAAGCTTGAGCGGCAAAAGAAGCGGGGGATTTACGAAATCTAGGCTTTGGGCTCTCGTTGCAATAAGCGCCATCCAGTACACAGGAAATAGCAGAAACACGAGTGTCACGAAAGACACCACGTAAACCAGCGCTTTAAAAACGAAATCTGGAACTCTAAAAAACAACGAAACACGCCTTCTGAAATTGCCGCCACCTCTTGTGGTGACCCTGATTAAAAGAATCGAAAACACGCTCACAAACGCGGTGAGCAAAACTCCAGCTGCAAGCCCCTGTGCCACCTCGTTTTGGTAAAATATCTCAAACCACACGAGAAAGGGTAAAGTTGCCATGGAATACGCGTAACCGCTGTTTAAAATGTAAGGAAGGTCGAAGTTTCCGAACGCTATAATCAGGGTCATCAAAAACGCGGTGAGAATCGCGCCCTTTGACATGGGAAGCGCAACCGAAGTATAGTAGTGCCAAGCGCCCATTCCGTCCACTTGCGCAGCCTCCCTTATTTGCTCTTGAACGCTTCTTAATGCAGCAAGACAGATTATAAAAGCGAGGGGAACACTACTCCAGACGCTCACGATCGTCGCGCTGTAAATCTGTAGCGAAGGGTTTCCAAGCCAGTTTAAGCGAGGAAGCGAAAGAAGGCTCAAAAAGTAGTTCAGTGGACCGTAAATTGGGTCGTATATCGTGGTCCAAATGAGCGCGCTTGCAGTAAACGGAATCGTGTAAGGCAAGTAGCCCAGAAGCGTGAGCGCTCTTCTTCCGCGTTTCATGCTGTCCACAAGAATCGCAAGATTTAGCCCTAAAAGCGTAGAAATGGAAGCCGTTCCAAAGGAAAAAATCAAAGTGTTTAGGATGACACGCCAAAGCTCTGGAAACTCGAATAACGCTATGTACGAACTAAAGTTGAGACTAGGAGAAGAGAAGTAAACAGAAAGCGCAAGAGGAAACAGCGCAAAGATTAGCAGGTATCCCAGAGCTGGTGCGAAAAACAGCTTACTGTGGCCACGGAATGGATGTTCCGTTTTCTTCAAAAAGGAACACACCTCTTTTTACCACCTCGAAGCACACTTCGGCGCCAACCGAAACCTCTTTTTGAGAAAGACACCTTAACTCTACACCGTCGAGATCCAAGTAAACCACACTCTCTCTTCCTGCGTATTCCACCGCCGAAACCCTGGCACGGTTTGGTCCGCTACCCAAAACGATGCTCTCGGGTCTTATTCCCACTGTGATCTTTTTTCCTTTTGGTAACGGAAATGGTAGTGTGATCGGTTTGGTTTTTTCTCCATCGGGTTGCATTTCGATCAGGTTGAGCGGAGGAGAACCTAGAAACGATGCCACAAACTCGTCCTTTGGGTTTTCGTAAACTTCGCGAGGCGAACCAACCTGTAGCACAACACCTCTGTTCATCACTGCGATCCTGTCTGATATCGAAAGCGCTTCAGACTGGTCGTGTGTCACGTAAATCGTGGTTATTCCGAATTCCTTTTGAACGCTTTTCACAAATTTTCTTGCGCTAAACCTGAGCTGCGCATCCAAGTTGGAAAGAGGTTCGTCCAAAAGAAACAGAGCGGGCTTTTTGATGAGCGCGCGTGCGAGCGCAACCCTTTGCTGCTGACCACCCGAGATTTCAGAAGGGTATCTGTCAAGAAGGTTCGATATTTCAAGCTTTTGCGCAAGCGCTTCAGCTTCTTGAAAAGCCTCGCTCTTAGGCACACCTTTTACAAGCAAAGGGGATGCGATGTTTTCCAAAACGCTCTTATTAGGATAAAGCGCGTAGTTTTGAAAAACCATTCCGACGTTTCTTTTTGCAGGTTCATGCTCGTCCACGAGTTTGCCTTCGATATACACGTTTCCTTCATCTTGCTTCACCAAACCAGCAATTATCCTAAGAAGCGTGGTTTTGCCCGAACCAGAAGGGCCAACGATTGAAAAAAGCTCGCCCTTTTCCACTTCGATGGACACGTCTTTCAAAACCTGTGTTTTTCCAAAGCTTTTGCCCACTCGCTTTAGAACTAAACTCATCGTGATTGAATTAAAAAAGGTGTAATAAAGTGTTTTGTTAGCCACCCACGTCCTGAACCCATAGCTTCGCTGCTGTGTTGAGCGCCTGATAAGCGGACTGGACGCTGCCATCTCCTTGTAAAAAGTTGTAAACTTGTTGGTTGAAGTCTGGGATGAGCTTGGGATAGGTTTGAGGCACGTTCGGTGGGTTTGCCCATCCGACTGTTGCGGTTTGGTACACATCTTTTACAAGCTCTCTTTGCCACGCCGAAAGCGTTGTATTCGAAAGTATCATTTGAACCGCTTTTGCGGAAATCGGAAATTCGCCAGTCAAGTAGTAGAGCTTTGCGTTTATCGCGGGTGACACAAGAAACTGAACAAACTCAGCGGCAAGCTGCTTGTGTAAAGAGTACTTGCTCACGCCCAAAAAGTCGGTTCCAGTTTCCGCGTAACCACCAGGAAACGTGGACACGCTGTACTTACCGTAAATTGTGCTGTTTATAAGCGTCGGATTTTCTGGTGTGAACATTATCGCACCAGCGGCGTTGCCCTTTGAGAAAAGAACGCCGATTGTTCCATAGTTCACCTCTGAGAACGGTTGAGGGTCGTACTTTGTCAAGTTGTACATTATTTCAAGCGCCTGCACACCAGCCGAATTGTTGAACGAAGGAAGTGGTGGCTTTCCTGGGGGTGCGCTTCCCATAAACATTATGTTGTAGTTGGTTATTCCTCCTATACTTCCACCGTTTAGAGTTTGGTTTCTTTCGTAGAACCATCCAAAGATCGCAGGGAAGGTGTCGATGATGTCGTGTTGCAACTGGTCGTCTATCAGTATACCATATTTCACGACGTGCATTTGGTCCACAAGAAAGTGGTCGGCCCAAATCGCAACACTCCAGTTAGGCCAGTAGTGGGGGTCAAGGGAAACGTGGTATTCGGAATAGAAAGTTTGGTTGAGCGTAGAGTTGTCGAAGATGTCTGTTCGGTAAAAGATCGCAAACGTAGACGCGTCATAAGGAACACCTATCACCTCTGTTTTGCCAGTTGTCACGTTTCTGTAAAGACCACCAAACGAAAGCTGGTAGTAGGGAATGTCGCTCAGGTTGAGAGTAAAGTACTGTGAAAGGTTTACGAGATAAGGCTCAACGCCGATGTGGAAGTGAATCCTACTATGTCGTAAGTGGACGAACCCGTTTTAAGAGAAGTTATTTCGTTTGTAAGGTACTGCGAAAACGAAAAGCTCACAATTTTGATCGTCACCCCTGGGTGCTGCGCTTCAAAAACGCTTGCGGCGTACTGCATCCACTCGTTTGCCGGGTCGCTAAAGGTCACAAGTGTGAGCGTCACAGGAGTCGTTGTCGCAGATGTGATCAAGGATGAGCTTGACGCGCTTGGAGTAATTGTTGTGCTTTTGTGTGTGAGCGCAATAGCAGCGCCCACCACAGCGATAATCACCACGATCACCACAACGGCCAACACAACTCTACTAATCGCTTTTGACATTTCAAGGTGGAGAAAACGGTGTTTCAAATAAAGTTTTCTGACGCTAAAAAATATAAGAGCGAAAAAGAATTCACATTCATGAAAGTAAAAAGGATTTACGACCTTTCTGCGCCTTTAAAGACGCACATGCCCGTATGGCCCACGTCTCCACTTCCTGTGATTTCTCCAGTGGGCATCGCCGCGCGTGACGGTTACAACGTGGAGTCGTTGTCTTTTCTCACACACACGGGACGCACATCGACGCGCCGTACCACTTTATCGAAAACGGTGTTACGGTAGACCGCATTCCACTAGAAACGCTGATTTCACAAGGCTACTGCATTCGTCCAAACATTTCGGGCGTGGAAATCACAAGAAGCGAGCTTGAACGAAAGTGGAAGAGTGAGTACGACGGAAAAACGCTACTTATCCACACAGGTTGGAGCAAAAAAAGGTCGTTTACAAGAGAGTTCTTGTACAACTTTCCTGGCTTGTCGGACGACGCCGCAGAGTTTATCCTTGAACGCGGGACAAAGGTCGTGGGAATAGACACGCTTGGCATCGAACCATTCTCACACACCGATTTTCGGGTGCACAAAAAACTTCTTTCGCGCGGTGTAGTTTTTATAGAAGACTTATGGGGACTTGAGCAACTCTCAGAGGGTGTTCCCTACCTTGTGGTCGCTCTGCCAGTAAAGATCGAAGGCGCAAGCGGCGCTATGGCAAGAGTGGTCGCGTTGGAGGTAGAGTGGTAAACTACCCCGCCCTTACGGACGGGGCTTTGGGGTTTCCAGTGACCTTTTCGGCACACCTTCATTTCCCCTTCAGGGTGTTTACGCACCCCCGACCCGTACCTCTCGTTAAGGCACGGGCTATGTTAATAGACGCGTTCAGGTCGCGGTTATATACCATACCGCACTTAGGACACCTATACTCTCTACCGTCCGTGCGGGTAACATACCCACACCTGTGGCAAGTCTTTGACGTGTTCTTAGGATTCACGTAAACGACCTTGACGCCCTGTAACTTCGCTTTGTATTCTATCATCTTCTGTAATTTCCTAAACGGCAGGGAGTGAAACCTCTTATTGAGCTTCTTGCCCTTCTTGAAGTTCTCCCTGATCCTCGTGAGCTTCTCCGTCACTATCACTGGTGAAGGGAATTGTTTGGCGTACTCGACAATTCTTCTTGGATATGACGTGAAGTCCGTGATCCACCATCCTCCTCTCTTTTCCACTCAACCTCTTGACCACGTCCAGCCTCCTCTTTTCTTGGAGTTTCTTTCTGATCAAGGAGTATTTGTGTCGCACTTCCTTCGTCCTAGATCCCTTGAAGAAGGTGCCTCTTACGGGTTTACCGTCGACCAGTGCCACCAATGTAGCTAAGTTCCTCTCGCCTATGTCTACCCCTACTGCCGTGTTGGGTTCGTAATCCTTGAATGGCCTCTCTAATATGAAGTATGCGTACCACTCTCCATCCCTCTTCATTAGTTCGACTTGCTGTATGAACCATTCGCCACGACCAGTGACGCCACTCTCTATCAACTTTTCTTGCCTTTCACCGAATTGCACTGGGTACCAAACACCTTTCCCATTAGAGGTACAACCAAAACGGTGTTAGCTTGGTGTCCCTCTTCACGAGCTTGAACGCACGGTAGTTCACCCGCATCGACGCTTTATGCACGTGGAACTCCTTCCCCTCGTTTACCTTCACCAGTTCTACAGCCTTATCCCTCGCAGTCTGCGTGAGCGTAGAGGACAGACCGAACCTTCTCCTAGCTTCCCTATACGTCATCTTCTGAAGGAGTTTCTTATCCTTGAGCTTAAAGGAGGCGAAGAATTTGACCGTCTTCAGGTATTTTTCCAGAACGACGTTTAGCTTGTGCCTCTTTTCCTTGTTGGGGTTCACAACCTTTCCTTGCACGGCTATCTTAACTTCCGCTCTCAGGGAACGTTCCCTACCCCTTTTATAGTCGCTCTACTATTTATACCTATACTCCCTGCCATTACGGACGGGGTCTCTGGTGAGAGTGATGAAGATTAACGTGGTGTGTTCGCTAAAAGACCCAGTTGGACAAACCGTGAAATCACTGGGTTACGCAGTTGAAGCTTTGGATGAGGAGCCGATAAGCTTTCGCTACGAAAAAGGCGATGCAGTGATAATGATTTGCAGGCACTCAAGCGCAGCTGGTGTGGACAGTGTAACCGTTCACCACCCAGGAAATCCCACGAATTCAACGTACGGCGGAGAGCCCTTCACACTTGGGATTTCCTTTCCTTCTCTCGCTTCCGAAATTCTAAGAAGATTAAAAAAACTGGACATACCGTTACAAAAGACTTTTGAAGCGACACACCACGGTCCCACGTCTCAACGCGTGCCAGTGATTTTCGTCGAACTCGGTAGTTCGGAGCGCATTTGGCGTAACGAAAAGTACGTAAAGAGTGTTGTGGACTGCGTGCTTGCTACGCTTGACGAAAAGCAAGAAAAACAAGTCGCAGTTGGATTTGGAGGGGGACACTACGCTCCAAGTTTTACAAAAATGGTCGAAGAGCTAAACATTGGCCACATCATTTCAAAGCACCAGCTTGCCGAATCGCCTCCTCAAGTGTTAAAGCAGGCGGTTGAAAAATCGGTTGAGCGCGCGCACAAGGTTCTTTTGGACAATGTGAATTCCACTATCAAGTCAAAAATCGAACAAGCTTTGAGCGAATTGGAGGTCGAAATCAAAAGGATTAGCTAGAGAAGTCTATTTTTTTCGTCTACCCCAAGAATCTCTCGAGTAAGATCATCGTAAACCGCAAGAACTCTTAGCGCCCTTTCTGTGATCGTGTACCTTTTGTGACCACGAACGTTCTTTTCGTCAACAAGCCCTAGATACATCAAATAAGAAAGGTGCTCCTGCAAAGCGTTCCAAGAGAGGTTCGCCTTAAACATTATTTGCGTAGGTAGCTCGGCGCCTTCGTAAACCGCTTGTAGAATGCTCATTCTTATTTCGAGTAATGACCTTCGATATCTTTTTGTTGTGTGTGTTGTTAAAAGCTTGGACAGAACGCTGTCTCTCATCGTTAATCAAAACATAGCGGTATTAATATGTTTTTCCTCTGTTGAGAATTTCAGAGAATCTCTTTCGAATGAGGTGTTGGGGAGGAATGTAGCCCACGTTTGCGTAAACGAACACGCTACTTCCGTCTTTTGCCAAAATTGGCTCATCCAAAGTTTTTCTGAGCGCTTGGTGCTTGAGCGCAAGAGAACCCGCGTAAAGCACCCTCAAAGCAATTTTTGTTCCGTTTAGTAAAAGGTAGTAGCCTGTTTTGTGAAACAAAACTCGCGGTTTCTCACCTTGTAAAACGCGCGCTTTTGTTGCAATGAACGCTTTAGGTCCGTGCTCCAAGTTGAGCGGCACACCGTCACAAAAAGAAAGTAACGCGTACATTCCTAGTTCTGTAGACATTCCAAGAGCTTTCGACGCGCTACTCAAATCAAAACCAAAACCCAAGATAAGAGGTATCATGCAGTACGCCGCGTCTCGAAAGCCCATCGCAAAAAGATTCTTGTAAAGCGTGCGCGCGTTTTGGTTTGTTTTTAAACCGCGCGAAATGAGAGGTTGTTCGGTGAACCCCTGCGTCAAAATGCGTTGTTCCTTGAGTCTCGGTGAACCAAAACTGAAACGCATCTCGTCGATCACCGTACCGCAGCTTTCGCAAACTATATACCCATCGTGGTTCAGCGCGAAACCACATTCTCCGCAGCCTGGACAGATCAAGTCGAATACTTAGATTCGTGTTGGCTAATAACGAAAATGAATTTGAAACATGGATTCCAAATCCATTAACAATTATCGGTTTTTGTTCTGTGGGCTTTATATGAGTTTGCGAATATTTAATTGAGACAGTAATGAGTGAGCAGAGTGAAAACTACAGGTGCAACATCTGCGGCAAAGAAGTTAGGGACAAACCGACGCTCGTCGACCATCTTTCAAACGAGCACGAACCATTAGAAGTTGCGGCTTTTGCGGCGACAACAATGATTCAAGAGCAAGACCGAGACCGTGACGCGCAAGAGTACTACAGAAGAATGGAACAGCTCAAACGCGAGCTCACAAAATGAGTTAAGAGGGTGGTGCGAGAACACCGTTTGGAGAAAACAGCGTCGTGAAAATTCTTTGAGTGAGAATTAGCGTTATTTCGTAGCCACCAACTGTGATCAGTAACAGAACACCTATGTAAAAAATGCATATTGGGAGAGGTTTTCCGTGGGCGACGCATATTGTAAACCCATTTGTGTAGCTCAAGAATATCAAAACAAGAAGTATTATCGTTTGGACCTGTTGAATGTTCACAGAGCCTAACGAAAAAATGGAATACTGAGCAATTGAGGAAAAAAGGTTGATAAAAACGCCAACGATCGCAACGAGCGCACCACCGACTGCCGCGCTTGTGAGTTGAAGCGTGTACATCGTGGTTTCAAACGCCCTTCCGTTCTGTTCTCTTCTTTGCCTTATGTTGTAAAGAGCTTGTAAAAGCCTTGAAAGGTTTTCGCCTATAAAACCCAAGTCGCCTCCAGCCTCAATTGTCGAGCTAATCACGGTGTTACCCATGCTGATTAGGTGGCTTCTACTTTCCGTGCTCATGAGTTTAAAGATCAGAAGTTTGTCGATTCCAAGGAGTGTTCTATTGTACATCTTTTTGACATAAGTCTTCATCAAACCCAGCTCACCTCGCAGAACACCAAGCAAAGACTCGGGTAGGTTTTTTACTACATCGAAGGTGCGCGAAAAGTACCTTACAAACACGAGATAGTCCTTTTCAAGCCTTTCAAGCTTCGCCTCTTCAAACCTGAGTTTTGCGCCCAAACCCAAAAGAACGATTCCCGAAAACACAGCGATAAAGGGCTCTCTTTGAAAAAGAATCAAAAATGCGGTCACTCCAATTAGCACAGTAGAAATAGGGTATATATGTGGTGGATATATTATCTTTGCATAGGGTTTGTAAACAGCGTATACAACAAGCGTCATCATCAAAGAAATTAAAACCACAGCAACAGTAAAAAGATTGATCAAAGACTCTCCAATGCTATAAAGCACCGCAAGAATTGTAATGTCTACGATCAAAAAAACAAGTGCGCTACTTAGTGTTCCGTAAAGCGCAAGAAATGTGTTCATGGATTCCTGTTTTCTTTCATTCACCGCTTGAAAGCTTGCAAGCGAGGTGTTTAACTCTTGTTCCAAAAACTGAGCCATATCGTCACCATAAGATATCGCTTGTGTAAGTCGAATGAGAAATTCTTTAAATGGCTTTATCGTTATTTTATTTAAGGTGCTTGACACGGCGCTCTTTATCTTGTAACCGTAACCGTTGATGAGTACGCTTATTCTTTTGTAAAACTTGTGATATGGTGAAAAGTATGACTGAGAGCCCAGTCTTTTCATCACTTCGGCCACGGGATATCCTGAAGAAAAAAGTGCAAGCGTGTAGTTGAGCATAAAGAGGTAGTACGGGTCGATTTCTTCCTTGGTGTTTTTAACGAGCGACAGTTGAGATCGCCTCTTCAACTCCTAACACTCTTGCTTTTAGAATTGCCCTCCAAACATCGAAATAGTTAAAGACCTTCCTTTCGGTGAGAATTTTTAAAAAGTTCGCCCTTTGCTCAAGCTCCTTGTAAAGCACGCCAACCGACCTTTTGTCAAGACCCTTCCTTACCGCTATTTTGTTTTCGATCAGGTAAGAAGAGCCCGGTCCTGCAAACAAAATTCTGTCCTGCACAGGGTCGTATGTGAAAGCGGGAACGTAAACGACGTCGTTTGACGAAGGGTCCACGTCTATTATTTCGTCCACTTCTATCACCCTTCTTTGTAAAACCCCTTTTTTGTCGTACAAAGCTGTTTGAAAAAGCGCAATGTTCAAGTTGTTCACATGAGTTCTTGGAACCTCGATCGGATATGAGGTGAGCCTCTGAATCAGCGTGTTGAGATTTGCCGCGTGAAATGTAGACATCACAGAGTGACCGGTTTGCATCGCCTGAAACGCCACGTTGCCCTCCTTATCACGAATTTCACCGACAAGTATGTAGTTAGGTCTTTGTCGAAGCGCGGCTTTTAACAAGTCGAAAAGCTTGATCGAACCCTCGCCTCCAGTATCACGCGTCACCTCGGCAACCCAGTTTGCGTGCGGAACTGTGAGCTCTGGCGTGTCCTCGATTGTCACTATCTTTAAGTTAGGAGGAATAAAAGCGGTTATCGCGTTGAGCGTGGTGGTCTTACCCGATGCCGTTTCGCCGCACACAAAAACATTCATTCCTTCGTCGAGCATCATCCAAAGGTATGCGCACAGCATTGGCGAAACAGAACCGCTTGCGATTAGCTGAGTCACACTGAGCGGCACTTTTGCGAACTTTCTTATCGTGAGGTTTGAGCCGCGTCTGCTTATGTCTTCGCCGAACACGAAGTTTACGCGTGAGCCGTCTGGAAGCGTTGCGTCTATCACTGGTCGGTTGTGCGAAACTGGGCGCATGGTTTTTTCGCTCAAAGAAATGATAAGCTCATTGAGTTCGAGTGCATCCGAGAATTCAAGCGAAGTTTGCATCGGTCCAAAGTTTTTGTGAACAATAAACACGGGGCCTAAACCGGGAATCGATATGTCTTCGATGTACTGGTCGCGTATAAGAGGCTCTAGCGGACCTGCGTAAAGCTTGTCCCTGATAAAGTGGTAAAGGATGGAAAAAGCTACATTTTGTGGGTAACCCTTGAGTATCTTTTCGAGAGTTTGCTTTGTCCACTTTTCCTTTCCTTCAATATCAGAAGGCGGGTCTTCAATTCCCACTTTCGATGCAAACTTTTCTTCTATTTTGTTTAGTGTCTTAAGCGATGGACGGGGAGGTTCGACTACAACGTACCTGTTAAACCCTTGTTCGGACTTGAGGCTAAACGCGTGAATGTAAACACCATCCCATACGTTGTAGATCACATTGAACTCCTTTCTTCCTTTAAACTTTGAAGGATCATCAGTCCTTTCAGGTTCCTCCTCAAGCTTCGAAAGGTACTCCAAAAGGTAAGGCTCTCTCCAAGTTGCAGGTTGCCAAATCGACAAAACGATCAACCTCTTGAAAGAGAAAGAGGCACAACTCTCAATCCTAGTGAAGGATCTACGTCAAACGATATTATGTCTGAACCAATTGCTCCCCCTGCATTCTTTATCCTCTCAAGCGACTTGAGCCTTCTTCCGCCTATTACAACGTTTTTTATTCTAAAGTAGACGTCCACGATGCTTCTTACTTCTGTGTGCAGGCTTTCTGGGTGAACGCCTGGGTGCATCGTAAAAATCATGGTCTTTCCGATATCCGCAAAAATTCTCGATGCTTTAAAGAGGTCGAGTGTTTGTCTTGGCTCAGAGTAAAGAGAAAGAAGAGTCAGAGAGTCTATGATGCAAAATGAACACCTCACATTTTTTAGGAAGTTCAGAAGCACAGATATCAAATCTTCAGCAAACTTTGACTTCCAAGAAAATTTTCTAACGTTAAGTGGCGCAATTCTTAAACTACCGTTCAGAAACCATGGAGAAAGATCAAGCTTAACTTCTTTGAGCTTTACCAAAAGGTCAAAAGTAAGGTGTTCAGTTGTGACAAACACGCCCTTGAATCCGCTTTCCAAAAAACCCTTTGCGAACTGCGCAGAAAGCACTGTTTTTCCCACCCCATGTTCCCCTTCAACAAAGATGAGAGAAGGATGAGGAATTCCTCCAAGTCTTCTATCAAGCTCTTCATTTCCTGTTTTGACAAGCGTCAAAGTGCACCACTCCATACTGCGTATGGTCCATAATTTGTTGACACTACTACTATACCGCTACGAGAGTCATAAGGAGGGTATGGTAAAACGATTTTTAGAACGCCTACGGTATGCGGGAAGATTTCACCGTACACGCTTGTCCACTGATATTGCGAGGGATTCTTAGAAAAACTGTAAAGCGAAACAGAAAGTAGCGGTGTTCCAGATACGTTTGCGTAGTACTTTACAATCACCGCAAAGTGTATGAAGTCATAAAGATTTGTCGAACCATTGTTCGCAAGATAAACAAAAAGCGTGTTTGAGGAAACTGAAACCTTGAGGATATGAATGAGAGTTTGCTGGGCGTTTTGCTGCATGCTCTTAAAGCTTTGTAGCGAGCTATCGTAAAGCGCTTGGGCGCTTTGTGAAACGGTTTGAATCAAAAGAAAAGCGGAGATTGCGATCATCGAAATCAAACCAAAGGCGGCGACCTGAGAAAGTGCCATCATGTCACCTCGAACGTATAGCTTGAAGACACACCGTTAGGCGTGACGTACATCACGGTGTAAAAGCTTCCTTTTACAAGAGAAGAGGAAAGTGTTATCGTGATTTGAGCTGTCGAGCCAGGATTTAGCACTTGGGTGTTTGTGCTCCAGCTAGGCGCCGGTCCACCATAACCGATTGGTTGCTCTTGGTTTTCCAACCCAAAGTAAAGCGTTCCCAAAGCAAAATTGTACACGGGGTATTCACCAATATTTTGAATGTAAACGTAAAGGGTTGTAGAGCTTATGTTCGTCGCAAACACGATTTGAACTTGCGTGAGCAACTTCTGTGAGTTGTGCAAAGAAGAAGAAATCGTGGCACCGCTGATGTAACCTATGCTAATGTAAAGCGCTGAAGCGAGCGTTGCAATTAGAACAACGCTTGCGATTAAAAGAATCGCTTCACTTATCGCTTCAGTTGGCATTTCCACCGCCTAGTTTTCTTAAAGTTTTAGAAAGACGCGCAAGATCGTCTCCAAAACTCGCTGGTATTAAGGCTTGGAGTGCGATTTGTGCGACTTCTTTTGCGCTTATTCTCTTTTGCCTTGCAATTATTTCTTGAACTCTATCGATCATCTCCAAATGTTTTGGTGACAGAACCCCGATTTCGTAAAGTAGATCAATCTGTTCTCGATTATAGTTAAGGATTTCCAAAACAGCGCAAGAGACTAACAAAGTTTTTAGATCGGAGTTTCCCAATTCCCGTATCACCTCATTTTTCTGATCCTTTTCAAGCGCTGGAAATTCTTGCGCTGACTGAAGATTAAAAGGAGATGAGTTGTCGGATTGCGCAGATTTGACCGCCAAAATCAAGTTTTCCATCTTTTCCACTAAAGATATGAATTCGGAGCGTATTTGCTCGACACCACTATTCACACTTTTTGTTATGTTACCTTCAACACGATCAAGCTTTGCCTCTAAAACCCCAAGTTTTGCCTCTATAGTTGTGATGTTTTCGTTCGTTCTTGGCGTAGGTGTTTCCACAGCTTGAACGTTTACGGGTTGTGTATTAGTTCGCGGAATGACAAACTTCCAAAGATACAAAGAAAAAATCACAAGCGGGATAACAATTACAATCAAAATTGTGATAACAGGTGAATTAAGAAGATTAGGCAATTCAAAATTCAATAACAACAAAAATCACCTAAAAAAAAGGGAAGGTTCTAGCGGATCAGCCAAGCACTGTCACTGTGCCGTCTGGTTGGTACACATACTGCGCAACTGTAAGTGGCGAACCGATGTTTGGCTGAACTTGAATGGTTATCGTTTGGTACTGAAATACTATGTGTCCTTCAGCAGGACCAAAAAGAATCATCACACCAACGACGCTTCCAGCTGGGGCTATCGAGCTACCCACTAACGAATCGCCGGCAACTGGGAATGTAAATGCGAAAGTGCGATAAACCTCTGCGCAATACTGAGTTTTGCTAACGTTAAATGTGAAATAGTTTGCTCCGCTAAGTCCAGGTGTGGTTGAGGAGCAAGCTCCAGACTGAACTTGAAATACGTCTTTGTTGGCAACCGCCTTATATGACGTGGTGGTATAGCCTAATGCTAGCAGCGCGGTATAGGGACTTGAATAATAGTAGTAGGTTTGACTACCAGCCGTCAAAGATTGTAAGTAAGGCGAATTTGTGATTGTAAGTAAAGTGTAGTTATAGATGTTGCTCAGAACTATGTTTTCCGTTGACGCAGTCAATGAAATGGATGTGGTTGCTGGCGCAAGCTGTACAGAAGAAACTCCTGCACTAGGAGCTATCGGAAGATATAGCCAGAAGCTTTCCGTATCGGTTGGATAGTTCGTTGCATAAAGAATATTACCAGCTAAGCTAAGCGCAGTGGATGCAGTTTCTTGACCCTTGTTGATTGTGGTTTTCGCTTTCTGCGTCACAAAGATTCCCATGCTCACTGCGACATATGCGAGCACTGAGGCCGTTATGATGAAGGCGATTAGGATGATCGCTGTGTCAAGACCCGCTAGACCCTTTTTCTTTTGCTTTTTGTGTGCAACTTTGTTGCACCCAATGTATTCAAAAAAACGCTTTTAAACTCTTGAGTTGTTTATAAGTGAGCGTTGCGTTGCTTTTGTGATGTTCGCAGATATCGAAATAGTTTTCAGAAACAAAGTGTGTAAGAGTAGCTTGGGTTGTAGGGTGGATTTAGAAAAGCTTCATTCTTTTAATCCGTTAAAGTACACAAAAAGGGAAAACTTTTCTGGTTTGGTGTGCACAAGATTTTACGGAGGAAATAACATCACCGTCCTGATTTTTCCAAACGGTTCGGTGATCATCACAGGAGATGAAGACCAAGACGTGATTCGCTCTGTGCTTGCCGAAATTGCGCAAGACGTTAAAACTTTGGGCTTTTCGCCAAAAACCGATTTTGAGCTTTCCACCGTAAACAGCGTCGCGCAATTTAGGATAAGAAAACAGATTGACTTGGCTGAGTTTTCTAAGCTTGTGCCACACTCTAAACCCGATTCATCGAAGTTCAAAGCGGTAAGTTGGAAAGACCAAGAAACTGGTTGCACAATTCGACTCTTTCGTAGCGGCGCGGGTGTCGTGCTAGGCGCTAGAGAAAGAGACCAAGTCAAAAAGAGCTTGCTCAACCTTTACAGGGTTTTACTGGAAAAGCGTGTCGTAAAGTGAATCGTTTTGCAATTAAAAGTGGTTTGTGACACTATTTAGAATGTGCGGAAACAATTTCGAAAGAAGATTTTCCAAGCTTTTTGAAGCGTGTGTGAAAGAAACCTTTGAAATCTTTGGTGTCGCGGGTTCTGTTTTGATCAAGGAAAGCGAAAGGCTAATCGGTTTATCCTTGGAAGAGTGGTGGAAAAACCCTTTTAAAATGAAGGAAGCTTTTTTGACGACTTTCGGGTTTTCAGGAAAACACTTGATTAGGCTAATTCTCGAAAACTTGGAAAAGAGGTTGGATCCTAGCGACCCCGCACACAAAGAGTTTTTGAAAGTGGTGAACGAGCTCAGAGAACTTCTGTGATTTATGGCATTTGTTTCGCGGTTTGACAAAAATAGAAATCTGGCAAATTGTACAGAAAAAAGCTTATTTTTTTATATAAAAAACAAATAACGTGCGCTCAGAAAAGGTCAAGCGTGGGATTCTGGTCAACCAGAAAATAGACAGTCTCTTTTCGCAGTTCGTCACAAAAAGGCACGGGTCACTCAGAGGGTATTCGCAAGAAGTGGAAAACGCGATGATGCTAGAAATGGCGCGCTGGAACTACAACCCTTTAAACGAGCTTGAAATGCTAAAGAGAAACGGTGTGAGCTTTCCAGTTCTTCAAAGCTTAAGACAAAGCGTGACAAGAACTGTAAGAATTGATAAAAGGTTGGACTTGGCGTTCAAGTCTTTTGTGATGCTAGCTTACGGAAGGGTTTGGCGCGCTTACTCTAGCGCTGTGCAAAACGGAATGGTTCTTCTTATGTTGCTCTACCGCTTTGAACTTCTTGACACTTTTTGGACATAACCTTTACTTTCTGTGTTGTGTTTAAAAGAGCTTTTTGACTATAGTTGATTATGAGCGATAGTGGCGTTAGGGCGCTTGTCCACCAAGACACACTCGACAAACCAGAAGAAGTCAAAGCTCTGGTGTACGCGATAAAAGGCTTGAGATTTAAAGGCGCAAAAGTTTGCTTGGGTTTTAGGGTTTTTTACTCTGAGCACGCTCTATCTAAGTTACTAGAACTTGTGCCAAAGGAGCTAACCGACGTGATAGAAACAAAAGTGTACACGATAGGCGAAATTAAGAGGCTACGAAATGGCTATTTTGAAGGTGGACTTGTTTTCGTTCAGCAAGATGACGAAGGAACGCTTTACGTTTACGACCCAGACACAGATGGCAAGGTGAGCCTGAGCCACCTTACACAAAACGTGCTAGAGCCGATTTACCAAGTGCAAAACATACCACTCGAACAAATTCGCCTGAACGAAGACTTGAAGTACCGCGCGGAGTATTCTATTGATGAGCTTGCCGAAAACATCAAGGCGTTTGGTCTTCTTAACCCATTGGTGGTTTACCGCGACAAAAAGGTTTACAGATTACTAGCTGGTTACAGAAGGTACTACGCGATAAAAAAGCTAGGCTGGACGAGCGTCCCAGCGCTCGTCCTGAACCTTCCACCAGAATCGCAGGAGGTCGTGAGCTTCGTCGAAAACTTCTTTAGAGCACAACCCACCAAAGATGAGTACAAAAGGCTGATTGCGCTTTTTCTTGAAAGGGGTAGAGTAAGCTCTCTTTACGAGTTCGCAAAAATCGCTGGAATAAAACACAAAAGCACCTTTGTAAGGTTGCTCATCGCAACAGGATTGGACGCAAACGTAGAAGGTTTTAAGGAAGAAGAAAATCCCTTTGCCAAGCTTGTTTCGGCGCTCTTAAAACCACAAAAAAGCGAAAAGCCTGTGCTTGATATCGAGCAAATAAAAAGCGTTCTCAACGAGTCTCTGAAAGACACGAAATCGGAGGGCGTTGCACTAATCGAGCTTGATCTTGCGCTTGTTCGCTCCTTGTATAGCTGGCTAAACGCGCAAAACCAAGCGGATTTTGAAAAGAGGTTTCAGGAGCTCATTCGTTTTATTTTGGGCTCAAAGTGCTTGGTCGCGCTCGCAGGTGAACAAAAAGAAGAGGAGCTCAAAGCGCTTTTTGGCGAGCAATTTGTAGCGATTTTTCCGAATTCACTCAATAAGGTGCTTTGAAAAAAGCCTTAAGCTCTCAAGCTGCGTTTTGAGAGGTGTGCGGCCAGTGGGGTTGGGCGCGATCACAAGCTGAGACACGCCCATTTGTTGTAGCCTTTGTATCACCTCGCGGTTTTTGTCAAAATCCGAACAAAGCAAAACTCTTCTTTCACCCTGTGCGCTTGTGTAAACCGTTTGTTTCGCGTTCAAATCGTACGCAATTCTCACGCAGATTGGTTTCGTACTACCCAAAGCCTTAAACTTTGAAATTAAGCTTTCGAAAACTTCCAGTGGATAAGCGTTTGGGTGCCACGCATCCCCAAGCTTCACCGCCCTTTTCATCGCAGAGACGCTATTTCCCGCAATCCAAATCGGAAGGTGCGCTTGAACGGGTTTTGGCTCAAACGAGTAATCCTTAAGCGAAAAGCGAGATCCTTCAAAAGGTTGGGAGTTCCAAAGCGCGCGTAGAAGCGCGAGATTTTCGTCCAAGATCCTTCCTCTTTTTTTAAAATCCGCGCCCAAGTGTTCAAACTCCTTTTGATTCCATCCAGCGCCTGTGGCAAGAATGAGCCTTCCACCGCTTAAAACGTCGATCGTCGCAAGCTGTTTTGCTGTGAGGACAGGGTTTCTCATCGCAAAAACGAGCGAGGAGATTCCTATTTTCACTCTTTGCGTGAAAGAACAAACAAAAGCAAGCGTGGTCACGCATTCAAAGACTCGCTCGTAAGGCGTGTTGCTGTTTTTTGGCATAAGCACGTGATCAGTCGCCCAAATTGAATCGTAATTGAGCTCTTCCGCAGCTTTTGCCACTTCTCTTATCGATTCGACGTCACAAGTTTCGCCGTAATTCGGGATGCAAACTCCAAATTTCATACCCATAAAAAAGAGTGAGTGAGTAAAAGCGTTTCCGAAGTGCGCGATAAGCTCATATTCTTTCGATTTTTCGTGTTAACGATGCTCAAAGAAAAGCTAAAAACAAGCGAAAAGATTGCGGTTGTAGGAGTGTTTGCGCCAATAGCAATAATACTTGCGTCTCCAGTTGCGCCTAGCTTTCCATTTCCTCCACTACCCTTTCTCCTTTTTGAGCTATGGGAAATTCCGGTTTACTTTGCGCTTTATCTTTTTGGACTAAGGATTGCGCTTTTGGTCGAGCTTTTGGTGTACGCCGTGGTTCAAACTCACCCTTACGGCTTGCTTTTTGCACCAGTTTACAACTTGAACGCGGTTGTGTTCACACTGTTAGGTGCCTCACTCGGTTTCAAATTCAAAAAAGTGGTAATGAGTGCGACACTTGGTGTGTCGACGAGAGTTGTCGAAACCACGCTTTTTAACTACGTTTTTCTCAGGCTTCCCCCTCCTTTTGGCTTTGGACTCACTTTAAAAGGGTTGATGACAATTCTACCTCTACTTGCGCTGTTCAACGCAATTCAAGCGGGTTACTCGCTTGCGATAGCGTTTGCGGTGTCTAAAGCGGTTGAATCAAGACTTGAGCTCACCTAATGATCAGATCCTCAGTCTCCTTTGGATAGTTTGTGAGCCATTCTGCACCATGCTCTGTGATCACTACGGTGTCTGAGTGTCTGAAACCACCTAAACCCAGAAAGTAAATACCTGGTTCTACGCTGAGCACCATACCAGGAAGTAAAACGGTTTCGTCTCCAATGTCCAAAAAAGGCGCTTCGTGCGCTTCGAGTCCAAGTCCGTGTCCAGAGTGGTGGCGTAGCGCTTGGGTCACGCCGTGTTTTTTTGCGACATTATACGCCGCGCGATCCGCGTCGCTACACTTAGCGCCAGGCTTTAGAGCGTTGAAAGCCGCTTGTTGCATTTCGAGCGCAATTTTGTGATACCTTTTCACTCTTTCCTCAGGTTCTCCGACAAAAAGGTTTCTTTCGATTTCGCTGTGATAGCCTTCGACATCCGCGCTTGCACCTGTGACTATTATGTCGCCTTTTCTGATTTCTCTTTCAATGCTCATCGCGTGAGGAAAAGCGGAATTTTCTCCCACTTGACCTCTTATTCCCGCGTACGCAAGAAACACACTAGCCCCGCTTCCCCTAAACTCTCTTCCAAGCGCTTTTTTCATTTCAAGCGAAGCCTCTAGTGACGCGCGTGAGGAAACTTCGAAGTCGTAGCGGCCGACTTCCACGTATTTTTGTAAAAGCTCGTGAGCGCGGGCGCCCCACTTTGTGGTCTCCTTGATGATTTCGATTTCATTTTGGGATTTGATCACCCTCATATTGTACAGAAATTCTCCGATCGGAACAAAAACTGTGTCGTGCGTAAACTACCCCGCCCTTACCAGTAGATCAAAATTCGCGCTTGGCGTCGACCGTGCCCCTGCCACGAATCTTTGAACTACTGTTACGGACGGGGCTTTGGGGTTTCCAGTGACCTTTTCGGCACACCTTCATTTCCCCTTCAGGGTGTTTACGGCCCCCGACCCGTACCTCTCGTTAAGGCACGGGCTATGTTAATAGACGAG
>Ga0074076_100025_pt1 | contig 38407 bp, 36 predicted proteins | sample YNPg_D_FD_63713 | JGI IMG/M metagenome (GOLD analysis project Ga0074076, IMG submission 63713) | Hot spring microbial communities from Beowulf Spring, Yellowstone National Park, Wyoming, USA - YNP_Beowulf Spring_D v2 (version 2) | ecosystem: Environmental > Aquatic > Thermal springs > Hot...
GGTCTAGTGACTTCTACAGTTTTGAGTAACTACGCAAGCTATTCTACTTGAAGCGACTCTTGAGTTGCGTATTCAACTTGTTAATAATGGTGACATGAAAAAACTATTAACGCGTAATCACGTGATGTTACTCGCTTTTTTGGTTTAAGAGTGCGAACACCGAAAACCTCTTAAAGTGGCTTTCGCTACACTGTAAATACGGAAGAATCGCAGAGTGTGAAATTCAAAGGCTTGGCAACTGCTACACCATTACGCTACACCACTTTCTCGGTAAAAAATACTCACTGTTTTTGGCAAACTGGCTGGACGAAGCGTTTCGTAGTGTGGGTGAGCGGTCTTTTCGTTTCGAAGTGAACCGAGACTCGGTGGTCTTTACGTTAGAAACTAAAAACCAGCGTGAGATACACTATAACGAAGTAAAGCGCGATGAGAAAAACCGACTCCTTTCTTGCCATTTTTCCGTCAAACAAAATAAAAAGCGCGATCAAGTTTGACACAAGCGCCGCGATTAATTCGCTCAACGCTCTGTGTAGCGGTAGGTAGTCAAAAGAGAGCACGCCTATCAAACCTAGTAAAAGGCTTGCGTTTTCAATTTTGCTACCTATAAAGCTCACGATGGCGATAGACCCTCCTTTAAACGACATCGATGCAAGCCTTATTGCTGAAATCTTTTCTTCAAGCTCTGCGGCAAGTGGAGAGACGACGAGCGCAAGCCAAACGCTCGGAACGCCCAGTGCGCGAGAAACGCTTTCGATGTCTTCCACCAAAAACTTTGAAAGCGAAAGTAGCAACGCAGCGCCCAAAACTAGGTACAAGAGCGAGCTTTTTTTGATGGGCTTTCGTTGTTCGCTTTTTGAAAACTTTTTCAACCTGTACGCTACGTAACCCAAGTATATCGCGCAAAGCGGAATGCCTGAAAATACGTCAAGTCTTCCGTAAAAAAGAAGTGGAACAAGCGCAAGCGTGGAGAGCACAAGAAAGTTGTACTCGACCGAGTAGTCTCCAACCATTTTTAAAGGGCTTTTCCACTTCTTTACGTAAACCAATCCCACAAGCCCTATACCAAGTGTGAAGAGAATAACGTTTCCTCCAATCGCTGAGCCAAGCGCGACGTCGCCAGCGGAGTTTAACACTGCGACGACGACCACGATGGTTTCAGGAAGTGCGGTGAGGAAACCCAAAACAACGCCCCCTGCCATGCCTTGTCCGATCGCCCCCTCAAGCTCTTCCGTTCCTTTCGCGATGAGCTCTGCGGCAACAGTCAAAGCGCCCAAAACGCCTAGGAGGCTCAAAACGGTGTAGAGCATCTTTTGATTAAGCTTGCGCGCCCAATTTAAGGTGAACGCGAAAGCCACTCTTCTATTCTTGTTTGCTTTGGGTCAAGCTTTAGAAGGTTGGAAAGTCTAAGCCCCACCTTTCTTACTGGTAGGCTTCGGTCAAACTTCGGAAGAACAAGCCTTACTCCTTGGTAAATCGAGTTTTCGTCCGACCTGAAATCCAAGTAGGAGTGATCGCGCGTTGAGACCTTGAAACCTTGGTAAACAAGCTTTACGCCCACAGTTCGAAACACAAGCCCTAACTCAAGAAGTCGTGAGTGTAGCTCGGGCACCATCGCGTCTAATTCTCTTAAAACCACGGAGAAATCTGTTGTTCCAGTGTCGAGAGTGTGCTCAGTGCTAATCGACTTGTACTCTTCGACGCCGATCACAGGATCGTCATCTTCTCCGTTTGCCACCTTCCACATCCAAAGGCCAACCTTTCCAAACCTTTCGATGAGCTTGTAGGGCGACACCTTTGCAAGCTCACCAAGCGTGGTGATCCCCATTTCTTTTAGCGCGATTTCGGTTTTGGGGCCAATACCCGCAACCCTTGAAACTTCTAGTGGCGCCAAAAACGCTTTAACACTTTCAGGTGTGACTATTGTCAGGCCATCGGGTTTTTTGTAGTCTGATGCGATCTTTGCGCAGGCCTTGGTTGGCGCAATTCCCACGCTACACTTAAGCCCAACTCTTTCAAAAATCGCGCTTTTTATTGAGCGCCCGAATTGCTCTATCGACGAGTAGCTTTTGCTCTTTTTGGTCGAATCCAAGAAAGCTTCGTCGATGCTTGCTACTTCTAAAACGTCCGCAAACTCGGACAAAACATTCATCACGCTTTTTGAAATTCTTTCGTACAGCTCAAAGTTCGTCTTTAAGAAAACCGCATCGGGACAAAGCTCTTTCGCCTTTTTGTAAGACATTCCTGACTTTATGCCATAACTTCTCGCTTCGTATGAGCAGGAAGCCACAGCACCCCTTGTTATATGCTCCCCCTCTTCAGGTGTCATCACCACTACCACAGGCTTTCCGCGTAGCGAAGGGTTCACAAGCTGTTCACAAGAAGGGTAGAACGCATTCATGTCAACGTGAACGATAACCCTACCCTTCCACTCAAACAACGCGCTCTAAAAACTTTAGCACGAGGTGACTAATAAACTCGATTGCAAAACGCGAGTCTGTGATTTCCAAAACCTCGCCTACCACGTGAACTTCTGAGAGCTTGGTGTAGTCCACCTTCCTTAATCAGGTGTCAAATCGACTGGCGTAGCTTTCGCCTTTCTTTTCTATGAATGAATATCTTATCAAGGATTTTAGCGCCCTGTTTACTTCTGTGTCGTTGAGCTTTCTTCCTGCAAAAGAGTCGCTCATGCGCTTTATGTCACTCCAGCGTGGATTGTCAAGCCTTGATAAAGCGGAAAGCACAAGCTTTTGGGATTTGGGCAGAGCTTCGATTTCTTTTCTCTCAAGGGTCGCCGCGATGTCTAAAACCTCTTCTATCGTTTTCTCAGAAAATCTGCGTCTTTCGGCCACTTTGAGTCCAAAGAAAGTGAGCCAGCCAACTATTCCATCAAGCTCGTCCACCGCCTTTTCAAGAAAGCGCTCATCAGGCTTTAGCGAAAGCTCGGTAAACCCTTGTTTCAGGAACTCGAGTGATAGCTCCCTAGAAAATGGTTTGAGCTCCACTTCTGCCATGTACCTTCCGTAAAACGGTGAGTAAGGGTCTTCCACTCCTATAAACTCTTTTAAAACACCTATTTGACTTCCTGCAAAAACCAGTGTTATGTTTTCCATATTGTCGTAAACGTTTGCAAGGAGCTCTCTCATATCCAAAGTGGCAAATCTGAGCGTTTGCGCCTCATCGAACACGATAACCAACTTGTGCGCGTGCGCTTTTGCGGCTTTGTCCAGCTTTCTAAAGAGTTCAAGCAGTAGATTTGTGCGTTCTTGGGCAAGCCTAATCGTGAACACGCTCGCTATACTCATCTCCCTTACCGCATCTTTTACTGTTTGAACGAAGCGTGAGCTTTTTGAGCTCGTTTCTGATGCCGAAAGTAGTTCAAAAATTGTACGAATGGAAATTTTTTTGTTAATTGCCACGCCACGTAAGTCAAGGTAAATGTAAGGCTGCTCTAGCAAACTCAACCCCACTTTGATCAAGCTTGACTTTCCTATTCTTCTAATTCCCTTCACCACAACTGGACTTCTTTCAACGAGGGATGAAAACTGTTTGAGCTCGTCGCGTCTGTCAAAGAAGTCTTCGAGCCTTGTTTTTGGTTTCTCACTAAATAACATACACCTGTATGTAACATACACCTGTATTTAACTCAAGCGCTCGACTCGCTTTTCTTATATTTTTGTTGATCCTTGAATCAACAATGTCAAACGAGCTATACAAAGCGGTTTTTCCGTCAGATTTTTTGTTTGGCGCTTGTATCTCGGACTACCAGCATTTCGGAAAAACGGTTTGCGACTTACCGCCAAACAACGGTAGCATGCACATCGAGCGCTATAAAGAGGATTTTGAGCTTGCAAAAAGCTTGAATCTGAATAGTATAAGAACGTCGGTTGAGTGGTCGCGCATCGAGCCCAGAATGGGAGAGGTGGACAAGGGGGTGCTAGATTTTTACAAAGAGTACTTTTCGACGCTAAAAACCAAGGGTCTAAAAAGCTTTGTCACGCTACACCACTTTTCAAATCCGAAGTGGATTCATGAACTTGGTGGATGGCTATCACAGGATGTGAGCAAGCGCTTTCTCACTTATGTGGAGTTTGTCGCAAGAGAGCTTTGTGAGTTTATAGACTTCGCGCTTCTTTTTAACGAGCCTGGGGTTTACGCTTTTCTTGCTTACTACAAAGGAGAAAAGGGGCTACCACCTTACGAAAAGAACTTTTCAAAGCTTGTAAAGGCGCTTGAAAACATAAAATCTACGCTGATTCAAGCTTCTGACGTGTTAAGGTCATATGGATTTAAGGGAAAAATTGGTTTTCCAAGCTTTGTTCCAAACACCCACCCTGTTTCCTCTTTCTCTTTGAGAGCGCGCGTTTACGCAAGACAAGCGTGGTCAAACCTTTTTTACGACGTGCTTGACGAGACGTCGCCCAGCGTGGACTTTATAGGCGTGGACTACTACACCAAAAACTTCGTGGATTCAACTGGAAGAATTGTGTTTTCAACAATTGAGCCAGAGGCGCTCACAAGAGTGCTCGCAACTATTTACTTAAGATACAAAAAACCAGTCGCCGTGCTCGAAAACGGGCTTGCCACGCGTAATGACGCACTAAAAACAAGGTATCTCGTGGATCATCTTTACAGCGTGTACAAAGCGATAGAAGCGGGCGTTCCTGTTTTGTGTTACCTTTGGTGGAGCTTTTTACACGGCTATGAATGGGAGGGCTACGGCTACCAACCGTTTTTTGCGCTCGTTGACGTTGGCGAAGACTACACAAGAAAACCCACGCAAACCGCTCAACAATTTTCCGAAATCGCAAGAACGCGCATAATCAGCGTGGATTTGTTGCACAAGGTGCGCGAAACGAGTTATCCCAAAAAAATAAGAGACTGGAGGTTGCTAGACCAAGAGCTTCAAGTGACTACCTAAGAGCCCTTTCGCCGAGCTTGTAAAGCAGCGAAACAAAGAATTTCTCTGCGTGCGCAAGCCCCTTTACCTTTTCATTCCCTTCTATCACGTAGTATTCGTCGGGCGCGTGAGCCCTTGCGCCGTGACTCAAACCCGCGCTCACGAAAGGAAGTTTGAGCGGATCTTTTGTGAAGATCGCTTGAGGAGAGCTACCAAGCGAAAACGGCCAAACTCTCGGTTCAAAGCCATACTCCCTATACGCTTCGATAACCGCTTGAACAATTCCCGCCTTAGGACTTGTCCTAGACCAGTCGTCTACTCCGTTTGCTTCTGGATACTCGTTGATTTTTATATCCGTGTAACCGAGTTTATCAAGATGCTTTCTTATTTTTTCCACAGTTTCTGTGGTGGTTTGGTTCGGAACAAGCCTCGATTCCATTTTTACCACTATTTTCTCTGGTAAAACGGTTTTGAATAGAGGTCCTGTGTACCCCGCTTGTATTCCCTGAATGTTCAGCGTGGTCGAGTAGAGCATCTTAAGGAGCAACTCCTTTCCTTTTAGGTCGTTGTAAAAGTGCTTCACTCCTAGTTCTTCGGCTATTGCCTTTTCGTCGTACGTCTGCGCAAGCTTTTCCACGAGCTCCAAATCCTCTTTTGTAGGTGGGGCAACGTTATCGTAGAAACCTTCTATGACAACCTTCATGGGATCGCGCGGGTCGGTCATGCTCGCAAGCGCGTGTATCATCCTCCAAATCGGACTTTCAACCGCAGCCGCCATGCTGCTATGAATTGGTCTAACCGTTGGACCACGACCCCAGCTTTCTCCAGAGCACTCAAGCTCAAACTCAACCACACCCTTACACCCTAGTGAAAGCGTCACTTCGCCCTTGATGTTTTGTGACGCGGAAGGAGAAAAGCACGCTTGAGCGTCCTTTAACTCCTCAATCCTGTGTTTAATAAAGTCTTTCAGGTGCGCACTTCCAAGCTCTTCCTCCCCTTCTGCGACAAACTTCAGGTTTACTGGAAGTTCCTCACCACAAGCTTTTATCGAAAACAAAGCGTTGAGAAAAGCCACAAGCGGACCTTTGCTGTTTATCGCGCCTCTTCCGACCAAAACCTTTTTGAAAGGTGGTAGCTCCACGAGCTTTGGATCAAACGGGTCATCGGTGAGCGTCCACTTTTCACCGCTCACCTGTTTTACGTCGTACATCAAGTAGACCAAAAGCGTGTTTCTCGCTTGTGCGTCGTAGTGCGCGTAAACAACTGGCTGACCTGCGGTTTCTACGATTTCCACCTTTTTACACCCGAGCTCCTCAAAGTAGTTTGCAAGCTTTTGCGCACACCTTCTCACACCTTCTGGGTTTTCTGCGGCGATGCTTGGAATTCTCACAAACTCTTTAATTCTTTCGACGTGCTCTTCCAAGTGCTCGTCTATGTACTCGTGTATTTGTTTTAAAGATTGGTTCATAACGCTTTACACTCTAAACCTTAAAAAAGCTTTTCCGCATTTTGGTATAGTATTTTTCTTTTTACTTCTTCTTTAAGGTCTATCTTTTCAAACTCTTCAAGCCACTTCTTGGGTTGGATAAAGGGGTAGTCGCTACCAAATAGGACTCTATCCTGTAAAAGCGTGTTTGCGTAAACCCAAACCTCTTTTGGGATGTACTTTGGGTTCCAACCAGAAAGCTCCAAGTAAACGTTCGCTTTCTGTAAGGCGATCGCAATCGCTTCAGTGCTCCAAGGCCAGCCGAAGTGCGCAAGAACGAAGTTAACATCAGGAAAGCTTGCAGCCACATTGTCCACGTAAATAGGTCTTGAAAAATCAAGCCTAAAACCTCCACCCCCTTTTAAACCAGCGCCGATTCCGGAAGTGCCCGTGTGAATCACCACCACGCCGTTCACATCAGACAACGCTTCGTACACAGGGTAAAGACGTTCGTCGTCTGGCCTCACCTCTTGAAGAATTGGGTGAAGCTTTACTCCGGCAAGTCCCAAATCCAGCGCTCTTTTGATTGTCGCCTTTGGCTCTCGTGCTGGGTTTACACACGCAAAGCCTATCGCAATATCACTTTTTGATGCGTAGCTTGAAACAAGCTGGTTTAACGGTTGAGGATCAAAATCACGCGTAGGAACTGGTAACAGTGCGTAAGAGCTAACACCTTGCGACTTTAGCTCTTCTTCCGCTTGCTCAAAGCTTTTGAGCTCGACCTTTGCGCGAAAGTAAGACGCCGATGCCAATAGCACTTTTTCACTAAAAGCCGAAAAGAAAGCGCTATCTGGGATGTGAACGTGCATGTCGAACAATGTGAAAAAGCATGCGCTTTCAAGCTAATAAGCGCTTCTACTCAGGAGGAATTTCTTTGAACACCTGAGAGATCTCAATCCCTTTTCTTTTGTTCAAAGACTTCGCGCGTAAGTACAAAAGAGAACCCACGATGAACGAAACAAGCACGTAACCGTAAGCGAGCGCGTTTCCTCCCCACACGCTTTGGTAAGCCACAAATTCATAAGAAATGAAAACGAAAACAAGCGCCATAAGTGCGCCGCATGTCGTAAGCACCACCCTTGATCTTCCTTTTTCCTTTTTTTGTGCGTAAAACAGAGCACCCACACCAACCACCGCAAAGTAAATCATAGAAGCGAGCACTGCTCCGTATAGCGATGAAAGCGTTCCATAGAAGTAAGACGCACTCCAAATTAAAGCGATTGTCACAACGAGGTCGACAAGGTGTGCAATAACAGGCGAACCGTACTTTGGGCTTACGTACGCAAGCGTTTCAGGAAGGTAGCGATCGAAAGCCTGAGCGAGCATGTACCTAGAGATGGTGATTATTCCAAACGCGAGGATCGCAAGCGTCCAAAGAATCCAGCCTGTTGCTATGAGCGCTTTGAGCGCAAAAGAGCGGCTCACGCCCATTGCAAGCGTCCAGAAGTTGAAAGAGTACTGCTGTGTGATAGTTGGGTTTGAAAGCGCGGCGGTTGTGAAGTCGAAACCCGCAACAAGGTACATCACACCAAAGGGAATCGTCAAAAAGAGAAAAGTGAGAAGCGCGGAAATCGGAACGTTCCACTTAGTAGCCCTTTCCCCTTTAATTTCCGCGCCCACAGAGGGTGCGGCGTTAAACCAAGGATAAGAAAAGATCGCGTAAAAAGGCACGAACAATAGCGTGGTGTAAAAGTTGAACAAAGGCCCTTTGTAGGAGGAAGCGATAGAAGAGTAGCTCAAACCTAGCGAGTTTATGTAGGACTCAACGCCGCTTCTACCAGCGTAAACAAGCGAAGCAAGAGAAAGCACTAGCGAAAAAACGCCGTAAAGCATGAGCGTGGTGATGAGCTTGTAGCCTGCGCGAGGCGCAAAGATGTTTAGCGCAATGAGTGATGCAAAAGTCAAAGACGCAACGACAGATTCGAGAAACGGAGATGAAAGCGCTTGAAGCGCAGGAATTCCGAGAATTAGTCCTATCGAAGAAAGCGCGAAAACAAAGGAAAGCGCGATGAGCGCAAGATAAGGCATGGTTTCAACGGTTATTCCCATAAAGGTAAAGGTCGAACCGATAAACCCACCAAGTGACCTTGAAACCCACACATAGTCTCCGCCAGTTCTTAGAATTCTACGTGACATCATGGTGTAAACCACGATTTGTGGTACAATCAGCGCAAACGCGATTATGGAACCCATAACAAGGTTAAGACCGTAAACCGTTGGAAGAGAAGAAACGCTAAAACCTACGAGCGCAAGCGCTGCGCCAACCGACATATAACTCACATTTATCGCGATCGCGTCTAGTAACGACACGTTTTTCACAAGACCAGTGCTTTCTCTCACAAAGAGCATCGGCTTTTCAGAGGCCATTTTTGTTATAAAAGCGGATTTCCACAATTTAAAAGTTGCTTTAAAAGCTATTTAAGGAAAAAATGTTTAATTCAAGTTTGTGTATAACCCTTGTTTCTATCGGTAAAGGATATGTGAAAGCGGATAAGTTAAAAAACACGAATTTACAATGTTTAATCCAAATCATAATACACGCTTTTGAAAAATCAAACACTATTAATGCAATTTGTCATACAAGAGCATCTAATTTTTTGTAGTCTCATTCACAAAATGTTTTAGGATGCGCCAACCCAAAGTAAAAAAGTCAATGTTATGATTTAAAGAAATCTGTTTACCAAAATTGTGAGTTGCCATACTTTAAAAAACGAAGCTTCTATTTCATAACCCTGGCTTAAGGGTAGAAGATGAAACAACACTCTTTTTGAGGGTAGCTCTAATCCCATTATGTTGAGTCACACTTGTCAATTGTCGCCTTAACCAAGACGTCTTTGACCCTCAACCCTCTATCGAATAGATTTTTTCTGTAAAAGGGTAGCGAGGTTTTCTGCCCTTTCGAACGCTATTTTCTATAAAAATCATATTATGTCTAATAATTGAGTGTGTTAATTTAGCACTGCCTCACCCATTATCGCTCATGTCTTATAAGGCTCCAAAACATCGTCTAGCAGGATTCCAAAAATACGCGCGCAATATTCGGCGTGTAATAGCCTACAGCTTCTGAGTGCGTCGAAGACCATGGCATGTTAAAAACTCAGCTTAAAGTTGCGTGTAAACTGTGCAAAACACGCAGACAAGGAAGAATATAAAAAGAACAAACACACGATGAGCAAAACCGAGCTTCGACAACTCGCTTTACACTTAAGCAGAACAAATTGCAAGCTTTACTCTCTCAGGTTGCTGAGTTTACCAAGCTAGGGAGCGCTTCTTTCTTGGACTTGCGAACAAACCCAAGAAATAACACAAGCTTTTGTGCTTGGTTTTCTCTCAATCAGGTTGGAGGCTTTCGGATGTAAGGCAGTGGGACTAGGTAAAAACAAAAAGGCTCGTCTTAAGCAAAATCGGCTTCTTTTCTACACAGGGTGTTCCAAGAAAACCAGGTGTGCGTCAAGCTCTACCCCTTAGAATCTATGTGGTGTTTTTGGTTGAACAACCCGAAACCCAAACACAGAAAACACGCAAACCCAAGAAAGCGGTGGACGTGGACCTGGGGATCGTAAGACTTGCCATCCTCAGACGGTCGCTTCCTTGAGAACCCAAAACCGCTTGAGCGCTCTCTTGAAAGAATCAAAGTGGTACAGAGAACTCAAGAAAGGGGTTTCTCTCAAAGGTTCAAAACGAACACGAAACTCACAAAGAGCGCGTCAAGCATTTTAGACAATTCAAACTCTGGGTTCTCCCCGCGCAAGAGTACGACGTTTGGTTTTGAAGGATTTAACGTGGGTCCAAAAAAGCGAAACCAAGAAAAGTATGAGACTTTACAATTCTTCGTTTTCAGAGCTCAGTAGAAAGTGTTTGCAAAACGCAGAAAACTGGTTTTACCAGTTTCCTCTTACAACATTTCCCGTGAATGTTTGTGGTGAAATCAACTAGGGTTTGACTCTGAAAGACCGAGTGTTTCGCTGTGCCTTCTGTGGTTTTGCTATTGACCGCGACTTGAACGCTTGTTTTAAAACGTGCAGGGTGCCACCGCGGCAGCCTAGAAAGCTCCGTCTCACCTCATCTTCCATCCTTAGACTTGGCAAGAAGGCAAAGCGGAGCAATGATGACGAAGCTCCCACCTTAAGAGCGGGGGGTAGCTCACATTTAGTTTTGGCCGACCCTTTCTTTTCTATTTAGAACAAGTGATAGAAACCTGTAAATTGGATGAACAAATTTGCTATAAGGTGCGGTTAAAAAGATTGTAATTATAGTAGAATCTCTGAGCAGAAAGAATATGACCCACTCAGGTTGTGAAAATAAAAGGATGAACCCTATTCCCGTTATACCAGAAATTAAGAGAAGCGCGAGTAGGCTGTTACCAAATTTTGAAGTGTTTTCTGATTCAGGCGCGCTGTGAGTTATTACATTGAGGAAAAGCGTTGTTGCCGAGCCTGCAGTCATCATTAGCGAGCCAATAAAATATAACGAGAGTAATAGATAGTTTTTGAAGGGATAAAATAATATGGTAATCCAGTCTAAAAGAAATCCATACATCACTAATGCGTGAAAAGAGAGTCTATAATAGTTTGCTTCTTCTGATGGATAGTTACAACCAGCTCCCCCTCCTTTAAAGTTTTTGTGAGAAAGTGTATCATAAACTGCTTTAAACACTGCATTTAAATCAATTTTTTTACCGTTTGATATTGTCTTCCAATAATAATATCCTTGAATTGACCATAAAATAAGTAAGTAAGCGTAAAGTGAGTATTCAATAGAAAAGAAATAATAGCTTGGAAAAACTTTGCTTATACCCAAACGAATAGAAAAGAGGGAGTTTAATCCATGATTAAATATAACATATGACAATCCAACGAAAAAGAATAGCATAGTTAGAATGGCGTACAACAGTGGTGATTTGTCAATAATTCTTCTCATGAAATTTGGAAAAGCGAATTCTTTATACGTAAACTGTCTAATTTCGCCTAAAATTTTAGGAATGTTTATACCAAACTCATGAGGTGGTGTATATGGACAAGCATAATAACACTGTCTGCAATCATGACAAAGGTTTGCTAAATGAAACACATCACCTTTAGAAAAATTCCTTCTTGTTTCAATAGAATCCCATACATCGCAAAAGCCCTCACAATATCTGCACGCATTGCATATTGTGAGTTGTCTAACAGCTTCATTTACTAATTCATCATTTTTTGTTTGATACAAATCGACCAGCCCTCATTCCAAATACTGTTCCTATGGTAAGCCCAAAACCACCCAAATATCCTTTAGTTAACACATTACCCGACATCACTTCTCCTGCTGCAAGCACGTTTTCAAACTCACCATCACTACTCAACACTTGGCCCTCATGATTTACTTTTAGGCCCATGTAAGTAAAAGTAAGACCTGGCCTAAGTGGATAGGCATAAAATGGCGGTGTGTCTATTTTTCTTGCCCAATGTGATTTAGGCGGATTAAGCCCTTCTGTATGGCATTCGTCTAGAGTTGTTTTATTAAATTTTCCAATCACTACGCTGTCATTAAATTTTTTTACAGTCTCAATGCAAGAGTCTACTGGCAAATTGAGTTGTCGAAAAAGATCTTTTAAATCATTTGAAAAGTATGGTGGATATGCTGTCGGAAGAAAATCGGTTAACATTTTAGAATCAATTATCACATAAGCTATTTGATCAGGCTGTTCGGCGATTAAGCGCCCCCAAATCGCATATCTTTTAGGCCAAAGATCTTCGCCTTCATCATAAAATCTTTTTCCATTTTTATTTATAACAATGCCCATTGGTATTGCGTCTATTCTTGTAACTATGCCACCATCAAATTTTGGAGCTCTTGCGTCTACAGCTACCATATGACCTTCATACGGGCTACCTATAGTTTTTGCGCCGTTTTTAATCATACTAAAAAGAGGGAAACCCTTATTGTGTTTTGTACCTCTTATTATAAAGTTGTTGATTATATCACCCCAGTATTCCCTAAGCTTTTCAAGGTTTGCTTCAAACCCTCCAGAAGCAATAATCACCCAATCAGCAGAAACTTGAATCCTTTCTGTTCCTAACCGAACAACAATATGTTCACACCTTTTTTCTTTAAACCTTAAATCTTGCACTTCAGCGTTGTATAATATTTTTATTCCTATTTTTTTGGCAAATTCATGATATGAGTTAATAAGCGCCTTCCCACCTCCTAAAAAGAAAGCGTTTGTACGAGCAAGACTTAAAGTTCCTTTTATCTCTCCTTTCTTAAACTTAACACCGTGATTCTCCATCCATCTGGGAATGTTTTCTGAATCTTCTATTACGGTTTCAGCCATGTGTTCGTCCAATTTATTCCCCGAAACACTTCTTAAATCAGCTAGGAACTCTTTTTTTGTGTACTCTCCAGACGTAAATTTATCTTGCGAATGCATGTATCTTATATCTCTAGTATATTTCGTATTTCCTCCGCGTTCGTATACAGGTGCGGCCTCAAGAATTAAGGTTTTCAATCCACTTTCTGCGCATGTTATTGCTGCAGTTAACGCAGCATTGCCCCCACCTATGACAAGCGTTTGAACGCTTTTCATTTTTTCTTTCTTTTAATCAACCGATTTTTATATTTCTATCGATTTTGCGCAAATTCTTTAGATAGAATATACAGAGCGAAACTTCATTATAAAAAAATGAAAGACCTTACTAGCAATTGTATTGCGATTAATCTTTAAAATATGGCATAATTTCAAAAGAAATAGTTCGCATTGAGTTTTTCCGCATTTCGTGTGTTATCCCTGGAAACATTATTTTTAATAATAATTCAGTAATTCCCAATAGCTTTTTATAAACTTGAATTTTCTCAATTACTTCAGAAGGAGTACCAATCAGCATTTCATCAAGCAATTGATCTTTGATATCATTAAACGGAACACGACTAGGGTCGATAGGCATACCCTCTTTTGTCATTAAATGTCCCCATTTGTAATAATCCTCTTCATAAGATCTTAAAATAGATTCGGTTGCTTTTTTTAACTCTTCTTTGTCTTTGCTCACAAAACATTCTCTTCTTAAGGGAAAGTCTATTACGTGTTTTTTTAGCATATGAGCTGTTTCCCTAAATAACCGAACCTTTTTTTCTAATAAATGAATTGGTGTTACAGGGTCCATAATCCAAGCGTCACCACGCCTCAACACGGCTTTTATTGCCTCATCGCTCTTAGCTGCAAGCCATATGGGCGGTCTTGGTTTTTGAGTTGGTAAAGGATATATTCTAATATTAAATTCATTTATCTTTATTACTTCACCTTGCAATAAACTTTTTACAACTTTAATTTTGTCGTCGTAAATCTCTTTTTTCTTTTTGAAATCAACGGAAAAAGCAGCATATTCCTCTTTTCTATAGCCTAGTCCAATTCCTAAAATACTTCTACCATTACTAATATTGTCCAACACAGCAATATCTTCAGCTACCTTTATTGGATTATGCAAAGTAAGAACTATTATGTCTGTTCCTAGCTTCATTTGTTTTGTAACGGCCGCAGCTGCCGCTAAAACTGGAATGGGAGACGGACACCAGCCATCTGCGGCAAAATGATGCTCTCCAACATATATACCATAAAAGCCAAGTTCTTCTGCCAAAATGCTCTCTTTTAAAAATTCTTGATAGGCACTATTCCATGAGTTTTTTGATTGAAGAGTGTAATGTAAAGAAAATTTCAATGTAAGCTAAGTTCTTTTGAGTTAGTATTTATATGTTTTTCGCAAAAAGACGTAGAACATCTAAATAAGCGGTCACATTGTTACGCTATTTGTATCGCTCAAAGTTTAAAAGTAAAGTCTTGGGTTTTGTTAAAGTTTTCTCTATCATTCAACAAAACCTAAGGGAGCACGCATGTTTTTGAAATGTGCAATGCATTTTAAGGACTCGATGTTATCACAAAATACAAGATTGTTGTTCAAAATTCTCAACGAAACGTCGTCTTCCGCTCTATGAAAACTTAAGAGTTTCAAGCTCCAGATAGACGCACTTGAGCTCAAAGTTTTTACATCTTTTGTAGTGAATCGTTGTACAGTTCACGAATCACATTCAAATTAATGGTCTCCAGCACATTATAAGGACATTATGAGGGTTTATTCAATCTTTATAAAACCGCAATTGACTCAGTTTTAACAGCGAATACGTTTTTACCCCCCTCTTTTTAAGTTCCTCAGAGCCTCCCTCTTCTCGATCTAAAATAACAAACACTCCAATAAGAGAAACGTTATACGATTTTATCGTATCAACCGCTTTTAAAGTGAAAGAACCCGTTGTCAACACATCATCAACCAAAATTATTTTTTCATAAGGTGAAATTTTTCCAATGAGCGCATTGCGCTCTGTTTCGGATCTTCTAAGGTAAAATAATCCTTTGTTTAATCGGTATGCAATTATTGAAGCCCAAGGCAAACCGCTATACTCAATTCCACCAATTTTGTCAAACTCAAAAGGACTTATAGTTTCTAATAATGCTTCTACTATCATACCAAAAACATGAGGATGCGTAAAAACTCTTTTTAAGTCAACAAATGGTAAAACATCATATTTTGAGTCATCGATATTTATAGCTCCTATTTTATTCAATTCTTCAATTAATTTTTGTTTGCTTGTCATATAGTATACCTACGTGTTGAATTTAAATATTTTACTAAGAACGAGTTCTTTTAACCAATTTGTGCTAAATATCGCAAGCTGAAATATATTAATGACAAATTGTCTCAATTTTTAACTTGCTGTAAAAATTTTTACTTTTGGTTCAGTGTATAATTGTCTCTTTATAAATTGGGTTTAATCTTCTTGTATCACTAGTTTTGGGTTGACCACTACGCCGTTCTAATATTAACGGATCTCTTATATTATATAATCTCAAGTATAAAAATGAGAAGCACAATCATTCTATTCAAAGGCTACATATAGACAGTTAGAATTTATTGTCTTATTAATCCAGCCAAAATGATTAATTCTTATAATTCCCTTTAATTTTGATTTAGTTATGAATGATGTCGATGTAGTTATTGAAAATGGTAAAATCGCTTTCGAAGATCAAATTGTTGAAGGCATAATAGCATGCGCCAAAGGTAAAATCGTTTCGCTAGGTATAACAAAAACTTTTTCGTCATTTGATATAAAGATAGACGCGAAAGGTATGCTAATCATGCCAGGAGCTATTGATGAGCATGTTCATTCTCGCGAACCTGGTTTAGAGTATAAGGACAATTTTGAAAATGCTACTAAAGGAGCTATTGCAGGAGGTGTCACTACAATACTTGAAATGCCAAACACAATACCTCCAGTTGATTCAGCAAATAGTGTGCGTTACAAACTGGAAAAAATAATGTCAAAAGCATACGCAGATTTTGGATTATACGGGGTATTACATAATTCCAATGTTGATAAATTTGAAGAAATGGTAAGGGAAGGTGTAATAGGATTTAAAATCTTTTTGGGCCCAACGACTGGAAATATTCCCCCTCCGAATGATGGACAACTTTATGAAATCTTATCAAAATCATCAAAATTCAATATCCCAATAACCTTTCATGCAGAAAATGCGAGTATTATAGCTTACATGAGTGAAAAATTAAAAAGCCTAGGAAGAATTGATCCATTAGCACATACGGAATCAAGACCCCCTATATGTGAAGAGGAAGCCGTTCAAAAAGTTGCATTAATCGCAAAATATACGGGTGGTATAGCTCATATATTACATATCAGTGCAGCAAGTGTTTTTGAAATAATTACGCAAGCGCGCAAAAAAGGCGTACATATATTTGGTGAAACATGCCCACAATACTTATTTCTCTCGACAGATGATTACGCAAAATATGGAAACCTTATTAAGATAAATCCACCATTAAGAGACAAAGATAACCAAAAAGCTCTTTGGCAAAAGATATTAAATGGTGATGTGTATTCAATTGGTTCTGATCACGCCCCCCATGCGCCAGAAGAAAAATCAAGTGATGTTTGGAATTCGGCCGCAGGCTTCTTAGGCGTTCAAACTGTTTATAGATTACTTATAGATGCGGCTCTAAAAAATCAAATAAACATCCATACGGTGATCAGGCTATTGGCCAAAAATCCAGCGATGCTTTTTAAGCTTTATCCCACAAAGGGATGTATAGCTTTAGGATCTGACGCTGATCTTGTTATACTTAATCCAAAAGACGAAACCGTTATCGACGAAAAAATTCTTTATTCGAAATATCCTCTAACACCTTTTCTAAACTGGAAGTTAAAAGGTAAAATTGAAAAGACAATTCTTAGAGGCAAAATTGTATTTGAAAATGGTGAAGTTAAAGGTCCTAGTGGAAAATTTTTGAAAAAGGTTTGATAATATCTTAAAAATTAGAACCATTCATCGAATGCGATCTTAATCTGATTTAAATCGTAGTTTGCTCTTAAAAGTATATATAGTAATACTCTTGCTTTTAATCCAGTGAGAGAATTGGACGTAATTACACCCTTCATTATTAAATCGATTTCAGAGCCTGGATGTGAGTATGTACGCTTTAACACTTGGCCATTATTTGTTCTAGATGACAATACCACTGGTATCTTCTTTGCAAGTCGCTCAACTTTATTGGCCATTATTGCTGGTACATGACCACCACCTGTTCCTTCAATAACGAGTCCATCAAAACGTAGCTTCTCTATAGCATCCAAAAGACTACCATCATCTCCTAGCACAATTTTGTATAGTGCGACTTTTTTGTCTGGTAAGTCTTTGCTTATTTTAACATGCGGATGAGTGGGGGGCCTGAGCGCAATTTTCACCTCATTTTCAACTATCCAACCTATTGGTCCAACTTGTGGAGAACGAAAGGCAGCCAAGTTGGTGGTGTGTGTCTTTTGGACATAGCGTGCAATGTGTATTTCGTCATTCATGACGACTAGTGTACCTAAACCTTTTGCATCTTTCGAAGCGGCAACTTGTATTGCAGATAGTAAATTCGCTAAACCGTCAGCGCCAAGAAGTGTTGGATTCTTCATCGCTCCTGTTACAACGACTGGTTTTAAGCTATCTATTGTAATGTCGAAAAAGAAAGATGTTTCTTCCATGGTATCCGTTCCTTGAATGATTACCACACCGTCTGCGTTACTTTCAAATTCTCTCTCTATTAGGCTTGTTAATTCCACTAGGTCATTAAACGTTATATCAACCGATGGTATTTTCTTAAATTGACAGGTTTTAAGACGCGCATATTCATGAGCTTGTGGGACATTCTGAATTATTTCGTCTACGCTTAACGATGGTGCTACTCCTAGTTGTTCTTTTTTATGAAAAGAAGATATTGTACCTCCTAATGATATTATAGTAATATGTGGAAGCCTTGTCATTATTAATTATCAAATATGCGCGTTTTTAAATATTTGTCATGAAAACCTTTTCTTGTATAAGCGACTTTTCACGCTCACCTTTTGTCCTAGAACATTCATGTTTAACCTAAAACGGGTCAGATCAACCAATAATACTCATAAACCACAAATTGCTCATACAATAGTCATTACGATTAATAATAGCTCACAGATATTTGGCTATTGTTATTATGTAAATGTTTATTACCTCAAATACGTATTGATCTTACACGAGCTCATAATTCGATGCAGTCATAAAAAACCTCTACTCATGAACTTGTGCTTTCTTTACACCAAAACATAGAAATATTAAAAGATAAAAGTGATGATTTGTTAAATTACTGATTATTCTTTAAACTTTTATTAGAATAAAAAGTATAGTCTTTATATATATTAAATTTGAGCAAATTACATAAAAACTTGCACAATTAATTACAATTATATGTTTACGCATCATCTTAAATGTGTCTGAACATCTTTTTAACGGTTACCGCGATTGTTATAACAAAATCTCCCGCAATAGTGGTACTCTTTTTGAATTCATTCAGGCACCATGAAATCCGAAACTCTTATTAAAAACTCTAAATCTTCCATTTTCTTGTTCTGCCTTGATTGAGAGACTAAAAGAAGATATGATAAATCTTGGAGAAATTGGTAAACAAGAAACGGGTGGAATTAGCAGACCTTCTTTTAGTGACTACGATATAGAAGCAAGAAAGTATGTTTTAAAAAGATTTAAGGAAGCTGGTTTAATGATTCACATAGATGCTGCTGGAAACATAATCGGGATAAGGCCTGGGAAAGTTGAATCTCCTATTGTTACTACAGGTTCGCATATAGATTCTGTGTGGAATGGGGGAATGTTTGATGGTACACTAGGCGTTATAAGTGGACTTGAAGCAATAAGAATGCTCAATGACAGTAACATTAAGACCGATCTTCCAATTGCATTAATTGTTTTTACTGATGAAGAAGGGGCTTTTTCTTCGTTGACTGGTAGCTCATATTTTGCAGGATTGTTAAAAAAGGAAGAATTGTATGAATTAAAGAATAAGTACGATGGGAAAAATTTAAAGAAGGATTTGAAAAAATCCCAAAAGAAGGTTATGTTGAAAGATTCGAAAAGCCCATTAAAAGTCATGTTGAACTTCATATAGAACAAGGACCAGTTCTTGAATCAAATAATAAAGATATAGGAATAGTCACTGGAATCGTAGGTGTCAGATGGTTGAAAATAACGTTTATCGGTAAACAATCTCATGCAGGGGCTACACCAATGAATATGAGACGCGATCCTGTAATCCCTCTAGCTAAAACCGCTCTTAAAATACGAGAAACTGCATTGTCATATAAAGAAATGGTTGGGACTGCTGGGTACATCAAAGTTTTTCCTAACGTAGTTAATGTTATAGCTGGCGAGGCTACGATAACTGCAGACATAAGAACGCTTGACCTTACCGACCTTGAAAACGCTGTCCAAAAGATTCTTAGATCAGCTAAAATGTATGCGCAAAATGAAAAAGTTGGGTTCAATTATTCAATACTACAAAACAAAGATCCAGTAATATGTTCGCAATCAGTTATGCAAGCAATTAAACAATCAACAGAAGAACTTGGTTATTCATACATACTACTTCCAAGTAGAGCGGGACATGATACACAAAATGTCGCAAAAATTACAAAAGACGTGGGTATGATTTTTGTTCCTAGCAAAGGCGGAATTAGCCACTCACCAGATGAATGGACTGAATGGGAACAAGCGCACAAAGGAGTCGAAGTTCTCAAAAACGTTTTAATAAGGCTTGCAAGCAACATAAAAAGTTAATCTTTAAGTGCATCGGTCAGAAAAAACACTAATTTTTATTCAATTGATCAAGATTTTTTGGTTAAAAATAAAAACAATTATAGATTTGCTGTTTATATCTGTCTATCGTTAGATTTAAATCTTAGATTCGGCAACGCACCAATATGCACACACTTAATAGTAAGAGGGGAATTTCAAAATTTATCCTCTCAGTGATATTAATAGTAATACTTATTGCAGGCATCGGTATATATCTTGCGACTAGACATACTTCTACGTCCGCACCCCCTAAAACTGTGTACATTGCAGCCTTTTTCCCATTAAGCGGTAGTCTGGCTTATTTTGGTCAAACTTCGTTAGATGCGGCAAAATTGGCTGCGCATGATATTAATGCCCAAGGTGGAATAAAGGCACTTGGAGGTGCAAACATTAGCATAATCGCAGTTGATACTACAAGTGATCCTTCTAACGCATATTCTATTGTGAGCAACTTTTTGTCCACCCATAAAAACATTAGCGCGGCCATAGGGCTTTATGCAAGTGGATTAACCTTACCTGTTTTGCCATTGTTTCAAAAATATCAAATTCCTTTGATTCATACGGCGTTCTCAAATCTCGCAACTAATGCAAATTACACTTTTGGCTTTAGGATTGCTCCAAACGCAACAGTTTTTGGCACAGCGATGGTTAACTTTCTTGAATATTTGAATAACCAATACCACCTTAATCTTACAAGAGTTGCACTAGTTTACGAAAATGATGCCTACGGTAGTGGTGTGGCACAGGCGATTCTTTCTATACTTTCTCAATTATCTCAGTATACCGTCGTATTAAATGAACCTTATTCTCTTGCGGGCTTTGTGAACGCCCAACCAGTAATTAGTGCTGTTGAGAAGGCGAATCCACAAGTGATTCTAGAAGTATCGTATTTAAGCGATGCAGAGCTTATTGTAAAGGGACTAAGAGCACAAGGCATTAATGTACCAATTATAGGTGGATCTGGCGGTTTCCCTCTTGCGCAATTCTATCAGGCATTAGGTAATTTAACAAATGGAATATTTTCAGCCGCCGCGTTTAATCCGTTTGAAAACAAATCGATTGCTCAGCAAGTAGGACAGGAATTTCTATCGACGTATGGGTTCGAAATGCCTGAAGCTGCTGGATCTTATTATGCAGCAGTTTGGGTTATTGCTGATGCGATTAATTACGCTGGTTCTGCCAACCCCATTAAAATTGATCAAGCATTACACAAAATTGTGATAACTTCTGGCGGTGCTTTAATATTACCAGAGGACAAAATAGCTTTTGACTCCATTGGCGCAAACATATACGCTGAACCTGTGATTGGCCAATGGCAAAACGGAAAATTCGTTGCAGTTTACCCTGAAAATCTAGCGACTGCAAAGATCCAACTTCCTTCTTAAAAGGGTTTGAGTGATGGATCTTTTACTAGTAATAATTCAAGCGATACTTAATGGTCTTTTGTTGGGTGGTATCTATGGAATAATCAGCGTTGGTTTAACACTCATTTTTGGTGTTATGAAGATTGCGAATTTTGCGCATGGTGAACTAATGATGTTGGCAATGTACTTTACGTATTTTTTTGTTCTTTTTACATCATTAAATCCTTTATTTTCTTTGGTACTTTCAGTGCCAACACTTTTCGTAATCGGTTATGGAATAGAATCTCAGCTCTTGCACAGAGTTTTACCTAAGGGAGAAAATCCTGTAATTTTAATTACGATTGGTTTATCTATTTTTCTCTCTAATTTGGCTGAAGTCTTATGGAGCCCTAATTACTTAGTCGTCCCAATTTCTTATCCAAACACAGTTTATAAAATTTTAGGTCTTGTGTTTCAAGAATCTTATCTTATTATATTTGCTGGGTCGATCATAACAGTAGTATCCTTATGGATCTTTCTTACAAAAACGAAGACTGGAATAATGATGAGGGCAACAGCACAAGACCCTTTTGCTGCATCTTTAATGGGAATAAACCCTGATAAGATTTTCCCTTTGGCATTCGGTTTGGGAGCTAGTCTTACTGCTGTCGGCGGTTCACTACTTGCTCCATTATATCCGATTTTTCCTACAATAGGTTCTTATTTCGTTTTGCTTATGTTTATTACAGTAGTTGTGGGAGGACTTGGTTCTATTTGGGGAACATTTGCGGGTGGCATAATAATAAGTGTAGTGCTATCTATTAGTTCGGTTTTCTTTACTGGAGACATAGCCACAGTAATTCTTTTTGTTTTCTTCTTGATAGTTTTACTGTTTAGGCCACGAGGAATTTTTGGAAAGTCGGTGAGAATTGGTTGAATACAAATTTAAAATCATTAAGTGTTTTCCTATTATTGCTTTTTGTTCCATTAATTGCGTATGTGAGTTTTTTGAATTATTTTTCTGTTATTGTTCTAGCGCTTTTTTACTCAGCCTTGGGAAGTGCATGGGACATTTTGGGTGGAAGAACTGGACAACTATCTTTTGGTAACTCCGCCTTTTTGGCAATAGGTGCCTATACTTCAACTTTGCTTTTTTTGGATTTCCATTTAACACCTTGGATAGGATTAATTTTCGCAGGAATTTTCGCGTCAGTTTCGGCCTTGCCTTTAGGTCTTATTTCCTTAAGGCTTAAAGGCCCATTTTTTGTAGTCGGCACTTTTGCTTTTGTCGAAGTTATCCAATTATTACTTACACACTTTGTAAAAATAACAGGAGGAGACATAGGACTTATTATTCCACTCACTAATAAATTAATAGATATGGAATCAAATAATCCCTTGTTTTATGCTTACTTAATCGAAGGAATATTGTTTTTAGCTATTGGCGTTAATTATCTTTTAAGTAATTCAAGAACTGGTTATTTACTAATCGCTATAAAAGAAGATGAGGACGTTGCCTCATCTTTAGGAATAAGAACGACCATTTACAAAGTGTTTGCTTTTCTTATCAGCGCGTTCATCACAGGAATGGTGGGTACGTTTTATGCTCAGTATTATCTTTTTATAACGCCCACCAATACAGCAAGTATACCTTTGTCAATTCAGATCGCAATAACCGCAATTATTGGGGGTTCTGGTAAAATTTGGGGACCAGTTTTAGGTGGCTTTTTGTTAGAAACACTCGCATTTGCTGTGACATTTCTACCTCCAATTCCAGGATTAGACTATCTTATTTATGGAGTTCTATTAATTTCAGTACTGATATTATCACCTGGTGGAATTTATGAAATTTTTACAAAAAGAGGTTTAGCAAAATGATTTTAGAAGTAAAAAATCTTAGAAAAACATTTGGCGGAGTAGTTGCGCTTAACAATGTATCGTTTTCCGTGAAGAACCAAGAAATCTTTGTAATAATTGGTCCTAATGGTTCAGGTAAAACAACTTTGTTTAATGTCATTACCGGATTCTATAAACCAGATGAAGGTATTATATACTATGAAGGAAGAAATATAACTGGTTTGCCAACTTGGAAGATAGCAAGATTAGGTCTTGTAAGAACATTTCAGAACACAAAACCCTTTCTCAATCTTACGGTTAAACAAAATGTATTGATAGGCGCTTTGGCAACGACTAAAGAAAATGCGCTAAAACGAACACAAGAAGCTATAGAGTTAGCCGGATTAAAGCAAAAAGAACACAGACTTGCAAAAGAATTAAGTATTCAGGATCGAAAAAAGTTAGAAGTGTCTCGTGCACTTGCCACAGGCGCAAAAACGTTACTATTAGATGAACCATTTGCTGGACTTATAGATGAGGAAATTGAAGAATTTTTAGAACTCATAAAAGGATTAAAAAAATCAGGCAAGACGATAGTGCTTATTGAACACGTTCTTAAGGCGGTCAAGAAAATATCTGAAAGGGTTATGGTTATGGATAACGGGAATAAAATCGCAGAGGGTTCTTATGATGAAGTGATTGTGAATAACAAAGTAAGGGAGGCTTACTTGGGTGAAACAATTATTACTCCTTGAAAAAATATCCGCGTCATACAATTCTTTACCAGTACTACATAACATCGATCTAGAATTGTACGCTGGAGAATTTCTTTCAATAATAGGCGCTAATGGTATGGGAAAGAGCACGCTTCTAAAAACAATCATAGGTGCTGTAAAAGCGGTAACAGGGAAAATTTTCTTTAAAGGTGAGGACATAACAAACCTATCAATACACGAGAGAGTAAAAAAGGGAATCTCTTTGGTTCCTGAAGGTCGAAGAATTTTTCCTGATCTAACTGTAGAAGAGAACTTGAAAGCTGCAGCTAGTTATACGAAGGATAATAAAGTCATTGGAGTTGCATATGAATATTTCCCTGTGTTAAAGAACAAAAGAAATGTCTTAGCGGGCAATCTATCAGGCGGTGAGCAACAAATGTTGGCGATAGGCCGAGCTTTAATTCAAAAACCCTCATTATTGATGATGGACGAACCTTCTCTCGGACTTTCTCCTGCAATGGTAAAGAATTTATACAAGAATATCTACGAAATAAAACGAAATAATCCCACTTTAAGTATAGTTTTAGTAGAACAAAACGCTGAATATGCGACTTTATACGCCGATTCTGTATGCGTAATGGAATCTGGCAAAATTAGTGAAAAAATGAGCCTTTCAGAACTTAAAGAATCAGCCTTCAAAAAATATTTCGGATTTAGCGATTAGGCGCAAAGAGGTCTGTCAACATGTTTATCGTTGAAAGCTTCTCTAGTGTATTTATTTTTTGCAGGATTTCTTTGTTATTATTTTTAAGTATATAGGGCAATGTTGATTCAAACTTGCTCAAAAGTTGCTTTTCATCAAAAGGTTTTCTCCAATCACCACGCGGATTGTCAACGAATTTTTCAAACTTTTTTCCATTATTTAAAACTATGCTAACTTTTGCCCCCCACATTTCTGGAAACATCCTATTTATTTCATCGTCTTGAACGACAGAAACAACCTTTGCAATTTTTTTCCAGTCTTTTTTAGCGACCTTTTCATCCTTAAATGACTCTATATTCAATTCATCTTCTAAAAGCGTTTTAGCAATGATATAAGGGATAGAAAATTTTGCAGCCAACGAATTTTTTGGATTTTTTGAATTCAACATAGCCGCATCCCTAAAAGTGTACACGATAATCTTGCCAATTTGATCGATCTCAATTTCATTCTTTATACTTAAAGTCGCTTCAATTGCTGCGTGTGTGTATCCGCAACACGGAAAGATTTTAAAATAGTTTTTTGTAATAAAGTATTCTTTTTCCAAATTTATTAATGGGTTCGCATTTATTTTGCCCGTTGAGCTTATAGCCTTTGCTAACGAGCTAATTAAAGCATTTTTCTGGCCCTTAATGCCAGCGTTTGAAAAAGAATAGCTCAAAAAACCCGCCAAGGATGCCAAACCCGCATATACATTCCTTATGGTTGCACCAGTTATTGCCGTTTCCCAACTGGTCGAATGGGCCATGTTTGCTGCAATTCTCATAATATTCTCTAGAAACTCTTGGTCGCGTTTGTCAAAAACAAGTGAAATTGCTATAGCTGCGCCTATAGAAGCCCAGGTACCATGAGTATGTAAACCCTCGCGAAAAGGTTTAAGAGCATATCCAATTCTCGTTCCTACTTCATAGCCAATTATGAATGCTTCTAAAAATTCTTTGCCCGAACAAGCAGTGAACTCCGACGCGGCTAGTGTAGCTGGTAAAATTTGTACCGCTGCGTGAGAGCCTGCTATTCTGTGTCCCTCGTCTAATTCCAATACAGTACCAGAGGAAGAATTAATAAGCGCCGCAGTTTGTTCTTTGACTCGAGCGTCACACCCTAAAATTGTACATCTTCCATCATTCCGCATCATATTAGCTAGGTTTTGTATGTATTCAGCTTCTAAATAACCGCGTGCAATAACAGCCATCGTGTCCATGATGATTTTTTTCGCATGAGTTCTTTCGTTTATTGGAATATCTTTTAATCTTGTAATTGATGCAAATTCCGCAAGCCTTGTTATATAGTTCATAAGCCTTCCAAACCGCTAAACTATATTTTAATCTTTTTTTATTAGCTTAGATAGGTTTTAATGCTAGCCATTGAATTTCTAAAGCAAACTATTAACGGTTCAAGTTTTGAAAAGGTTTATGGTAAAGGGTTTGAGAATCTCTAATTAAATCTCTTCTACCACAGGGTTTCTGAGCACTCCTATTTTGCTAATTTCCGCTTCGACCACATCCCCAGATTTGAGAAACGGCTTTCCCGTGAAAAACGCGACACCTTCTGGCGTTCCTGTGCAAATCACGTCAGCTGGTTCAAGCGTTATACCCGCTGACAAATTTTCAACCAATTCTTCGATCGAAAAAATCATGTCGCTCGCTCTTCCATTCTGCATGGTTTCACCGTTTACCCTAAGTTTTAGCTCTAGTGAGTACGGGTCTGGTATTTCGTCAGGCGTGACAAGCCATGGTCCAAGTGGTAACGAAGAGTCAAGCGCTTTACCTTTGACCCAGTTTGGACCGTAAGGCGTTGCGGGAAACTGAAGGTCTCTGAAACTTATGTCGTTTGCCACGGTGTAACCCGCAACGTACTCAAAGCATTCGCTACGTTCTACGTATTTTGCGCGCTTTGAAACAATAAGCGCAAGCTCGACCTCCCAGTCCACTTTTTTTGATATGCGCGGAATCAAAATTGGCTCATCAGGGTTTACGATGCAGTTTCTAAACCTTGTGAAAAAGTAAGGTGAAGTAAAAGGCTTGGTTTTTCCTTCGCTTGCGTGTGAGTAGTAGTTCACCGCGGCAAGAAAAATCTTTTCTGGGTTTAAAACTGGTGAAACAATTTTCACACTCGAAAGAGGAACGCTTTCTTCCTTGTAAATCTGCTCTTCGATTCCGCAAAGCTTTTGAAGCAAGCCTTTTTTCAAAAGCTCGTCCACTGTGTTCACGTTTTCAAACCCAAATTTTTTACACACATCTTTCACGTCGTAAACCAAACCGTCTTTTATCACGCCGACTCTCGTAGCGCCTTGCACTCTGTAGTTACATATTTTCATTTTGTCTCACTTTTTCCTAAAAACGCACTCGTGCGAAAATCAGCGTCGGAGCCCACAAGCCTTTTGTCGTCCTGTCGCACACGTTGTCCCTGTCAAAATAAAGGTTTGTCCCAAGCCCTACCAAAACCGCGGCCACTAAACCAAGAGCTCTGTTCATCAAGCGGTTAACTTTTAGCACGTATTTAAGTGTAAAAACAAAAATTTTATAGCATGTTTTGCGTATTTCAAATCGATGAAGGTAGAGCAAATTCTTGTGGGACACATGCTAAACTTTTCGTACGTGCTTTACACAGCCGATGGTGTTGCGGCGGTTGTGGACACAAGCTTTGAGCCAAAAAAGATTTTTCAATTGCTTACGCAAAAAAATCTCAATCTCAAGTACATCCTTTCAACTCACCACCACTTTGACCACGTCACAGGAAACGAAGAGCTCGCTTCTCTCACTGGCGCTGAAATCGTTGCGCACTCGCTTTCTCCGATTTCGAAAGACTTGAGAGTCGAGCACGATAGCGTGATCAAGCTGGGCGATGAAGAAATCAGGGTGATTCACACGCCTGGTCACACAAAAGACAGTGTTTGCTACTTGATACCAAAAGGCGTTTTCACGGGCGACACGCTCTTTGTGGGCGAGTGTGGAAGGGTGGATTTACCAGGTGGTAGTGCGCGCGAAATGTACTACTCGCTTTTTCACAAGCTTTCGAAGCTTCCCGATGACACGGTGGTTTACCCAGGTCACCACTACGGTGAAACACCCACTTCAACCATTGGAAGAGAAAAGAGCACGAATTACGTGCTAAAGCCTAGAAGCTTAGAGCAGTTTTTGGAGTTCATGAGAACATGAAGGTTGACTGCTTGGTAAGGGGCAGGGTTGTTTCACCGCTCAAACCCTTGACACTCGGACAAAAAGCCGAGGTTTTGAGAATCGAAGACGGTTGCGTCGCGATTGTAGGCGAAAGAATCATGGATGTTGGTGAGTGGCAAACACTCAAAACGCTTGACGCTCCAACTGTTCTTGACTTTTCGGGTTGTGTCGTGACGCCTGGTTTGATCGACCCTCACACTCACGCGCTTTTTGCGGGTAACAGGTCGCACGAGCTACTTTTAAAGCTTCAGGGTTTGGGATATAAGGAAATAGCAAAAAGAGGTGGCGGAATAAGAAGCACAGTCAAAGCCACAAGACAGGCGAGCTTTGAAGAGCTCGTTCACACAACACTCAAAAGGGTTCACGCTTTTTCGAAAAGCGGGGTCACAACAGTCGAAATAAAGACGGGTTACGCGCTAAACGTTGAAGGTGAGATCACCCTGCTTCAAGCGCTCAAAGAAGTGGAAAAAAAGTCAAAGGTGAGAGTTTTAAAGACGCTTCTTTCCGCTCACGCGATACCAGAAGAGTACGAAGGAAGGGCTTGGGATTACGTAAAGCACGTGGTGCTAAAAACTATAGACTACGCGTGTCTCAACTCATTGGCTCAGTTTGTGGACGTTTTTTGCGAGCCGGGATACTTTGACACGCAACAAGCAAAGACGATTCTTGAGTACGCGCTTTCAAAGGGGTTAAAAGCGAAGATGCACGCGGATGAGTTTGAAGACAGCGGTGGAGCAAAGCTTGCGGCGGAGCTTTCTCTTGTTTCCGCGGACCACTTGGAAAGCGCGTCGAGCGAAGGATTGAGCGAAATGGCAAGGCGCGGTGTGTGCGCGGTCGTTCTTCCCTTCACTTTCCACTGCTCGATGCTTCCACCACAGAAGATTTCAAAGTACGCTGGGTTGTGCGTTGCACTTGGAACAGATTACAACCCAAACTGCACGATGGACTCTCTCACTTCTGCGATGAACTATGCGGTCTATGAGATGGGAATGCAACCGATTGAGGCGCTTTGTGCTGTGACTGTGAACGCAGCGCGCGCGCTTGCGCTTGAGGACGTCGGCGTTTTGAAAAGCGGGTATCGTGCAGACCTTGCGGTTTTCGACGTCGAAGATGAGGTGGAGCTGGTAACAAGAGGAGGAAATTCTCCCTTGCTTTTTTCGATGTGTAATGGTAGGGTTGTGTGTCCAAGTTGAAAGTTGAAGACTACCAGAGCACAAAAAGGTGGATCGCAAAAATCGTATCAAGAGGAACGCGATCGGAGAGAAGCGTTAGGATTTACCTTTGGCACCTTAAAAGGTACTGTGAATGGGCAAAAAAGACGCCCGACGAACTCATTCAGGAGCACCTTTCTAACAGAAACTCCGAGTCTGAAGAAAAAAGAAGGGCGCACGAAGAAATGCTCACGCAGTATTTCGTGTACCTTGAAACTCAAAGAAAGCTTTCGCGAAACACAGCGCTTCTTGCGCACGCAGCGATAAGAAGCTTTTACAAGGCAAACTACGCACCACTTTCGGTCGAGACACCAGAAAGCTGGTCGACAAGACAAGACAGGGTTCCAACAAGAGAAGAGGTGGCAAAGATCGTTCAGGCGGCGCCAAACCCCCTTGCGAAGGCGCTCATCGCGTTCTCCGTTCAGTCTGGGCAACGAGTTGGCGTGATCACCGCTTTGAGGTATTCGATGGTAAAGGAAGCGCTCGCTTCAAAAGGGCCTGGAAGAATACACGTGCCAGCGGATTTAAAGGACTCAAAAGGAAGGTTTGTGAACAAAAGAAGGCAAGTGTACGACTTCTTTATCGGAGAAGATGCGAAAACTCTGCTTAAGGAGTACCTCGCAACCAGAGGGGAAATTAAGGACGACGACTTGGTTTTTGTGAGCGAGAAAAAGATAAAGGGAAGGGAAGTGGCGCTTGACGATGAGGCAGTGAACAGAATTTTGAGAAAGGCCGCGTTGAACGCCAAGATTTTCTCACAAGCGGAAGTGAAAAGACTGAGGCACCACGCGTTAAGAAAGTTCTTTCAGACCGCGATGGAAGAAGCGGGTGTTGCGCCAACCTGGTACGAGTACATGATGGGTCACACCCTTCCCCGCACCCAGAGAGCGTATTCAAAGCCTACGATTCAACAGCTACAAGAAGCTTACGCAAAGGCTGAACCAAAGCTCAGTCTTAGCGTGTCAAAACAAGTAAAAGAAGACGATGGCGAAAGAGTAAAGCTACTTGTGTGGAGGGAAAACCTGAGGCTTTTGAACTTGGACCCAGAGGCGTTGAGGGCTGAGCTTGTGCAAAAACTTGGAAGAGAGCCCACGGTCAAGGAAGAACTACGCGCAATTCAAGAAGAGTTTCAAAAGAGGCTACGCGTTGAAGCAAAACCCGAAAAGAAGTTCACGAGTAAAATCGTCGCAGAAGAAGAAGTTGCGAAGTTTATCGAAGAGGGATGGGAACCAGTGATGCAACTAGCTAACGGAAAGGTTGTCATGAGAAAGTCTTCTTAGTCTTGAGTAAAGCTGACCGATCAAAGTCCATGCAATCAGAATTAAAAGATAAAAGAGCGCAACGCTTGTAAGGGAGTAAAAAAGATCAAGCGCGCTTACGGCGATTGCACCAAGCGATAGTGCAAATTCGTAAAAGTGGGCATCATTTAGAGACAGTCTTAAAAGCGAAAAGTTTGCCGCAATGTGCGTCGCAAGCGATGCCAAGGAAGAAAGAATGCCCAAAACCACAAAAATATGGAAGGGATCTGAAATCCAGGAAAGAGAGTAGCAGATCGAAATATACGCAAGCGAAACAATTAGCGATGACATAAGCGGGTTTGAGTTTCTCACCTTTGCAAAAAAGCGTGGTAGCGCAAGGTCACGTCCCATTTTAAAGAGCGTTCTTGAGGAAGCTAGCATAAAAGCAAGCGCTGCAAGCACGCCGTCACTCAAACACGCAAGCAAAACCACTGGGAGTGCCGTGCCTTTAAAAATTGTGTGAAAGGAGACGAGCGAAGCTCCACCAAACGTTTGTAAAAGGTCTGAGAGAGAATACATGTAAAAAGAAGCGAGCGCACCACCAACGAGGATCACAAGTAGTATAGCCCTTCCCACATTTTTTGAAGCGTTTATCACTTCACCAGACATGGGCGCGACCGTACCATAACCCGTTGGGATCGACGAGGCAAGAAGGATCGCTAGCGCAAGCTTTCCTACACTCAAGTTTGGCGCTTTAAGCGTGTAAAACTCAAAGTGAGTTCGTGAAAGAAAGAATATCGAAAGGAAAACTATCACGCCAAGCTCAAGCGCGCCCACGACAACTGCGTACTTTGAAGAAGGTTTGACGCCAAGAATTAAAAGTGTGACCGAAGGAATAAGTAGCACGCTTATTGACAAATAAACCGGAAGACCGAAGACCAAATTCAAAAGGTAAGACGCGCCAAAAATGTACGCGCAACCGTAAAGGATTGAGTAAAACGCGTAAAGCCATCCCGTCTGAAAACCGAGCGCTTTAGAAAGCGCGCGAGACGCGTAGGTGTAGTATCCGCCAGAGTCCTGAAATCGCAAGGAAAGTCTGCTCACAACCGATCCATTGAGCAAAACAAGAAGTGTACCAAGCAAAACAGCTATAGGTGAAAAGAAGCCTGAAATCGATAGGACCGCAGCGCCGTATGTGAGAAGGCTGAGTAGAGGAGATTGTCCACCAAGCGAAATAAAGAAGGTTTCCTTTAAACCAAGCGCTCTTTTTAGCTCTTCAAGCGTCTTTTCGGTCATTTATCACAATAAAACAATAACCTGTGGGATAAGGCTTATTTTGAGACGAGCTTACTCTTGCTGAGCGCAAAATGAGTGTGGATGATCAAACTGTTGAACCCTTGCTCAAAATCAGCCGTATAGCAAGCGAGCTAGACTCTCTCGGTGTTTTTGATTTTGTTTTGGAGTTTTTAAAGGACGAAAAATCCCTTTCGGAAGTGATCGATTTCTTCTTAAAAAACACAGACAAGTTGCAACGCATCACGGAGCTAATGAATCTTGTGTTGGACGAAAAGCGGTTTGACGCTTTAAAAACGATTCTAAAGGACGTGGAGTTACTAAAACACACCTTTTCAGAAGAAGAGTTAAGCTCGTTTCTACTTAAGGCAAAACAGCTGATCGACACCGCGCAAATGTTAGCCCCTCTTTTTTCTAGCTTAAGTAAAGAGGAATTGAGCACGCTCGTTGATTTGCTCAAAGCGTTCTTAAGCGTAAAAAACGTTCAGCCAGTTAAAGGTATAAGGGGACTACTCAGGGCTTTGAGCGATGAGGAAGTTGCGAAGGGATTGGGCGTTTTTGTGGAGTTTCTAAGAATTCTTGGAAAGAAAATGTTGAACTAATATTACGGTGTTGCTCTCAAAAAGCGTGCCACTAGATCAAATTTCAGAAAGAGTTGTACACTGGCTACAGGAGAGCGGGCTTTCGGTTTCTTTCACACCAAACGTTCCAGATTACTTTAACATCACAGTTTCTCCACCACCACCAGCCACAGGGCCTATTTTGAACATCGCAAGGCCGAAGCAAGAAGCGCCTTTTTACGTTGTGGGAATGGGCGTAATGCTACACGAAGAGCACTACGCCAAGCTTTCATCTTTAGCTAGTGGTCAAAGAAACGCTTTTCTAAATGAGCTAAAGTACGAGTATTTGCGAATGAATGTCGACTTTGTGTTTCTTCCGCCGCAAGCTGAAATTCCAAGGCAAATCCAACTTTTGAAACTCATCTTCCTTGACGGACTTACGCAAAACGCGCTTTACAACACCTACACCACGGTGAGAAACGCAGGTCTTCTTACGATTTGGAAGCTCATCGAAAAATTCGGCGTTGCGGGCGCGCCTCAAAAGGAAAAGAGTAGCTATTTTGCGTAAGCGCTCATTCCTTGCCACTTAAAACCAAAGCGAAAAAGAACATCGCAAAAAAGTCTATCAAGCTATACAGGTTTGACAGATTACTTTGTTCTGGTACAAACTGAATTACACTTTTTAAGAAAAAAAGCAAGCGCCACGACCAAGAGAGAAAACCTTTTTCGCCTTAACCACGAGTAAAGGGAGAGAGAAAAAAGAATCAGAGCAAAAACGCCCGCACCAATACTTAGAACGTCTTGAAAATCCTGTTTCTCATACTGAGTGATAAGAAGTAAAAGGTGTAAAATGTCAGTCATCATCTTTCTCCTCTTTTCTTTCTATCGTTATTTCGGATATAACTTCTGCAAGCCTTTCCCAAATTCCTGGATGATAAGAAGTTTTAGAACTCTTTCTTTTTCCACCGCAAGCTCGTACCTAACGAATTGAGCCTCACGCTTTGCGTTCACAAGCCTTGCGTCAATCAAACGTTTCATGTGCGAGTTAATCGTGCTTGCAGAGACCCCTGTGTACTTCACAAGCTCCTTCTGTGTGCAGGATGATCTTTCAACTAAATATAGCAAAATTCTCCTTTCTTGTTCTTGTGATAGCACACCCAAAATTTCGCGTTGCGTTTCACCAAAAATGTTACTTGGATAAAACCTTTTGCAAGCCCTTTTCTTCTTGAAACAATTTTTCCTTCTTTTTCAAGAGTGTAAAGATGATACTGCACAGTTTTTAATCCTAGCTTCAATTTTCTCTGTATCTCCCTAAGATGCGTTCCCGGATGCGCGTTGATAAACTCAAGTATTTTCTCACGTGTCGATTTGTCCACACGCTCACCACTTCATGGTATTTGAAAAAGCTGGGTTTGTTGTTAATGAATGTTCTTTAAAGCTCATTAGAAAACAATTGTTTACCATCGATTTAAGCTTATTCGCACAATTATAAAAGTAATCTTATAATTTTATAAGCGTACTATAAGCAATTTAAAATACCGAATTGTGATATTTGTGGGAGGTGAAAGTTTTGATACGACAAAAGGGCGCGTTAATTGGTGGCATCACTGCGCTTCCATTACTGCTTTCGTTGTTTTGGGAGCTACCACAATTCACGCACAATCGAGTAGCTCAGATTCCAGTCAATCTTGTAGCGCGCTTGGTACCCACAAGAAGACGGAAACTGCCAGGGTACAGCACAATACGGAGATCAGAGCGGAGCTGATACTGAGTTAAACCTCACCGAGGTTGACGAATGATCTCTTTTTAAGCGGGTGTAAAAAGCGCAAAAATGACAAGGCCTGCTAAAATAAGCGCCAAACCTATTTGGTAGGGCGTGAAAGGAGAAACGTATTCGAAGGAAACGCCAGCGATCACAGGACCTATGATGTTTGACAAAGAAGTGAGCGACTGCGCAAGCCCGAAGGCTGCGCCTTGGTCCCCTCTTGGCGTGAGCTTAGAAATGAGCGAATACGCAGGAGGCTGGGTGAGACCCAATCCCAAACCCAGTAACACAATCGAAAGTATCGCAAGATACTCAGGGTTTTTGAAAGAAAGAATAAAATAGCTAGAAGCAAAAACCGCAAGCCCGAGAAATATCGTTCTCACTTCACCAATCTTTGAAGTGAGCTTGTAAACCGCACCTCCTTGAATCGCCGCGGTCTCAACGCCGATGAGCGCAAGGATGAACCCGACCGACCTTGAGTTCCAACCGTAAAGCGCTTGGCCGTAAAGCGCTATCGTAACTTGAAGCGCTACAAACGCCAAGTTCACCAAAAAGCCCATCGTGTAAAGCTGTTTTGCGTGTGAAAAGATTTCAGAAAACCTTTTTTTGGGTAGAATTGTTCGCTTTGGCTCCTTAACGTAAAGCGCGACAAGTATCAGGTTTACCACGCAAAGAAGCGCAGCAAAGAGTATTGGAGTTCTAAAACCAAAAACCGAAAGAAGTCCTCCAAGTAGTGGTCCGAACACAAATCCAAGGCCAACCGCGGCGCCGATCAAACCCAACCCCCTCACTCTTTGCTCTTCGCTTGTTACATCGGACACGTAAGAGGAAATTATCGCAAAATTCGCGGAAAGCGAGCCAGCAAGCGCCCTTGAAAAGTAAAGAAGGTAAAGCGAGTTGGAAAAAGCAAAAATCAGGTACGCAAAAACTTCACCGCTTAAACCCAGTAAAAGAAACGCTCTTCTACCGCGCCTGTCTGATATTCTACCCCAAATAGGCGCAAGCAAAAACTGCGGAAGTGAATAGCTCGTAAAAAGCAAAGTGACTTCAAAAGGAGTTGCACCGAAGTGTTCGGCGTAAAAAGGCGCAATTGGTATTATTATACCAATTCCTACAAAATCGATAAACGCTGTGAGCGCCACAGATAACACAGGTTTGTAAGAGGCGATGCTGGACACGACGTGTTTAAACTTGGGCTACTTATAGGAATCGCGAAAGATCACACTAGTAGTGCAAAGGGTGAGATCGCAATCTGTGCGATCTTGTATCTCGCAAACATCCACATAGCGCGCTTGTAGCCTTTTAAAGCAAGACTTTCCGCATAGCGAGAAAAACTCATGGCGACAAGCAGTTTTTTCTCAAATTGTTTGATTCTTTGATTGAACCATGGGTATAATGTACGGAGTATTCTAACCAGGGAATCCACTTTATTCCGCTATAATAAAGAATTGTTCCCAATACCGTTTCATCCGATAAGTACTGCCTAAGCTCTGGTTCAACGTTATTTAGCGCAAGCTCGACGTGTCGGAGTATTTTGGTGTCTATTTTTTCCAAAAGATTTTTCGATAGGCGCACTGCCTGTTTAGGCCCAATAAAAAATATTCCTCTCCAAAATCCAGGTATGCGAAATGAGTAAACCGTGATTTTTTTGCTTTTTACATTAAGCTCGTAAATCAACCTGCTACGCTTTAAAAACTTTTTCCAATTTGGAGCTCCCTCGTCTATAATCGTGTAAAAGTCAAATTTTGCATCCAGCATGGCGTCATCGAGAAACTGGAAATTGGGTTTGAGTAAGTTATCACTAGCGACAACAAGCGCTTCGCAAGGTTCACGTGTGAGATCCTTTAGTATCTGAAGATAAGTCAGGCTTCTATCTCTCCAGTTTCCAGTTTTTATAAACTTTCCAAAACCTCGCCCCTTCTAGGGGCGGGGATTCTAAAAGTATAAATACGAGTCTGGAAAACACTTGGCAATGCGTGTGAGAGCATATAGGTTCAGAGCGTACTGCTCAAAAACCACTACGAGGGTGTTGAAAACCCAGTTAGAGGTTGCGTGTAAACTGTACAACACGCTCTTACACGCAGAGCAAGAGGAGTATGAGAGAACAAGCGCACGATGAGTAGAAACGAGCTTCGACAACTCGCCTTAGACCTAAAGAAACAGAACAAAGAGTTCCAGGTTCTTTACTCGCAGGTTGCCCAACAAGTGGCTGATAGGTTCTACGAGGCTAGGCAGAGGTTCTTCGATGGATTAGCGAATAAGCCTAGGGAGAAGAAACCACACAGGTACCTGTCCCTAGTGTACTCCCAAAAGGGTTGGAAGCTTTCTAATTGGAGGGAGGTTGGACAAGGCAAAAACAAAAGAAAAAGGCTAGACTCTACTTGAGTAAAATCGGTTCTTTACCCTGGTGATACACAGGGGGCTTTCCTTTGGAGCGAGTGTCCCAAGTGTGTGTTAAACTCTACCCCTCTGGTCGAATCTACGTAATCTTCTTAGTGGAGGAGCCCGAAGCAGAAGAACAGCAATCAGAGAAGCCTAAGAACGCTGTGGGTGTCGACCTAGGAATTACAAGGCTTGCAACACTTTCCGACGGTAGGTACCTAGAGAATCCGAGGCCGCTTGAGCGTTCACTTGAAAGGATTAGGTTGCTCCAGAGGAGGCTTTCAAGGAAAAAGTTTCTTTCCAACAACTGGATTAAAGCAAAACGGAGACTAGCTAAACAATACGAACATGTCAAGAATCTCAGACGTGACCTGTTCTTTAAACTTGGCGTTCTACTTTCACAGAAGTACGATGTACTAGTGTTAGAGGACCTAAACGTTCAAGGATTGATCCAGAAAGGCGTAACCAAAACAAGAAGGATGAGGCTGTACGACTCCTCGTTCTCAGAACTCAGAGCTGTGCTTGAGTGGGAGTTTCGAAAAAGAGAAAAACTTGTTTTACCTGTTCCAGCGTACAACTCCTCACGTGAATGCTTCCTGTGTGGAGGAATCAACAAGGGTTTAACACTGGAAGACCGAGTGTTTCTCTGCCCCCACTGTGGTTTCACCTTGGACCGTGATCTTAACGCTTCCCTTGTTCTCCTAAAACGCGCAGGGTGGGTGCCACCCGCTGCGCCTGTGGAGCTTCGCCCAATACCTCCTCTACCCTCTCTTGGGTTGAGGGGGCAAGGAAGGCGTGGCGATGATTCAGGAAGCTCCCGCCTTCAGGCGGGGTAGCTCACATGGATGATGATAAAAAAGGCTGATCTGTGATGAAATTGGCCTCTACTGATTTGTAAATAACCTGTATCGTGCAACACGCTGTAAAAGTGAAAAATTTTTGAGTTAGTGTACGATTAATTAAAAAAGTATAGAAAAGTTAAAATGTTATTATATCATTTTATCTTCCGTGTTAAATGTATTTCCCCCCCCCCGCACGTAGGAACTTATCGAATTAAAGTGGCGTTGGTTTTAGAGTTTTTCAAGTTAGTTTTTCGAAAGTGGGTGGGATGCGGTTGCGTAGGCGTAGCAACACTGAAATTCTTAGCGCACTAGACAAAGCGCTTGATAGCGTGCTAGGACCAGTTGTGAGACGAGTGATTTACGTCGAAGTAGAGCAAGTTTTTGGGGTAAAGAGGATTGACATACCAGACGAGCCTGACAAATTTGTGCAGGTTCTTCGTATGATTTTTGGTGTTGCGTCAAGCGTATTAGAAAGGGTTTTAGCGGGTGAAGTCGCCGAAAACTTGGGTTTAGCGTGCGACAAAATGACTCTAAAAGACGTGTTTTTAAGGGCTAAAGGAGAGCAATGAGCAAGCCATCGAACAAGGACCTTTATCACAAAAAGCACTTTTTGTAAACTAATAACTGGAGTTACACACGTCTAGTCAAATTCGTTTTGATTTACATTTTTTATCAACGTAGAAAACAATGAATTTTTTGGAAACAAGCTATTTCAAAAAACTCCTGAGAGTTTTTGAGCCTTCGGGGATACGTAATACTCGTTGCAAGACAGACTCAGCAAAAACCGTATTAACTGAAAAGGTACAAAGTGCTGGAATTGTGCACAATTTGCTATAAGTATTGCAGAACACGCTGGTTTGTTTTCATGTTTAAAAGACTTGGAGCTTTATGTGTGTGCGCTTTTGAGTGGTCGCAAAAGCGTGTTTCCAAGGCGTGAGCTGTTTTTGGATAGTTCCAACGCAAATATAGGCGGCGAACACAGCTACGGCTGGTTCATCAAAAACTTGGCAGGTTCTTTTGGTACCAAGTGTTCCGAAAAAACCATAGGCCACACGGGTTTTACAGGTACAGTTGTGTGGATTGATTTTGAAAACAAAATCGCTTCTATTCACAAACAGGGTGTATTTTGGACGACACAACTCCGAACAAATTCTACAAATTAGAAGAACATTCAATGATTTCGCTTTTTCGAAATTATATCTGGATAAGGCTTAAGCGTGGTGGGCATCACGGTTTTGGATTCGGTAGCGTGGAACCATTACACTTTTTAAAATGAAAAAAGTTCGAGTTCAAGTAACGTTTTTACTTAACGCTTTCGGCTTAGAGCTCTAGGTCCTTCAAAACTCAGAGCTTCGAAATCGAGTGCAGTAGATTGGACAAGTTTAAAAAACTCAACTTCAAACCCGATCCACGTAAGCATTCGGTGATCACTGGATTAAATCGTAGTAGAGTGATAAATTCCTAAGCGAGTTGCGGTTGAAACAGTGACGAAGCGACCGATTTGCTTTGGTGTTTTACAAAGATGCCACGTACTCATTTTTTGTAGGCTCAGAAAAGTGTTTCCGTGAATGAACTGGTTATCCTCACCGATCATGGACCTTGGTACCGTGATTCTGTGGCCCTAAAAGGATTTCAAAAACACATGTAACCCTTGGATTAGTTTATTAGGATTTTGATTATCCAATGGAT
>Ga0074076_100027_pt1 | contig 36502 bp, 43 predicted proteins | sample YNPg_D_FD_63713 | JGI IMG/M metagenome (GOLD analysis project Ga0074076, IMG submission 63713) | Hot spring microbial communities from Beowulf Spring, Yellowstone National Park, Wyoming, USA - YNP_Beowulf Spring_D v2 (version 2) | ecosystem: Environmental > Aquatic > Thermal springs > Hot...
GTGGATCTACCGACAGAGGTAGTGCCAGACAAGGCCAAGGCTAGCTACAGAAACGGCGTTTTAGAAGTGCACTTACAGAAGAAAGAGAAGAAGGAAGAACCTAAAGGCGTGAGCGTTCCAATCGAGTGATTTCCCCTCAAACCAATTTTTTTAAACGTTAGGGTTAAATAACCCATACTTTCACCACAAGATTAGTGCACCGAACGTGGTTACAGACCCCACTCTTTCATTAGCTGCAGCCATAGTGATGGCTGGAGGCTTGATAGGAACGGGTATAGCGCAACAAGGAATAGGCGCAGCTGGCATGGGCATAATTGCCGAAAAACCTGAGAAGTTCGGCCAAGTTCTGTTCTTCTTTGTGATTCCAGAGACGCTTTGGATAATCGGGTTTGTGCTAGGCGTAATTCTGCTACTCAACATACTCTAAGGAGTAAACCCATTTTGGAAGCCCAGTCCCTGCTCAAAGAAGTGGAGGAAAGGAAGAACAGAGAAATCGCAAAGCTTGAAGAAGAGTTCAAAGCAAGGATGGACGAGCTAAAAAAGAAAAGAGACGAAGAAGTGTCGAGAATAATCGATGAAGCAAGACGTGAAGCAGCTCAAAAAGCTCAGCGGGAAAGCACAAAGGCGCTTGGGCTTGCTCAATTAGAAGCCAAAAAGATTGTGATGAAAGCGTTGGAAGACTTTCTTGAGCGCGCGATGGACGAAATCAAGCGGTACATCGCTGAATACACACAGACAAAAGAGTACAAAAAGCTACTTACCGAAATGTACGAGTATGCGAAAAAAAGGCTTGGCACTCGAGTTGTGGTTCACTGTAGAAAAGAAGACAAAGCTGTGTTTGAGGCGCTTGGCGCAAAAGTTTCCACTAATTATGTGCAGGGTCTGGGTGGCGCAATTTTTGAAAGCGAAGACGGTAGCGTCGAGCTTGACATGACATTCGAAGAGCTAATAAGGTTGAAGGAAGACAAAATAAAAGCGCAAATTTTGAAGAGCGAGTGAATAATGCCAGACCTTATCTGGACTGGCGCGTATGGCAGGCTAAAGGCGATTTTCCCGTCCTTTCTTTCTAATGAGTTTTTGTTAAAACTAGTCAAAATGAGTAGCGTTCGCGAAATTGCGGATGCACTGGAAAACACGTGGTACAAGGAGCACATAGAAGCCGCGGCCGCTATGTACGAGTTACCAGAGTTGATAGAGGTTGCGCTAAATAGACATCTTGTAAGAATGAACACACTAGCGCTCAACGCAACGCCGCCCTATGAAAAAAGGATCATTCTTTCGTATCTTTCGAAATGGGACATCGAAAACATAAATTTGATTCTTGCAGCAAAAGCGCTCGGAAAAAGCGTGTCTGAGACCGAAGGCTTCTTGGTTTCTCCCAGAAACTTTCCCGTGGGTTTGAGCGGGCAGACCATACCTTTTGAAGAGCTACGCTCTCTGCTTTCGCAACCAGATCTTGTTTCGGTGATAAACTCGCTTGTTAAGTACGGCTTTGGAACTGTTTTGCTACAGCAACTTTCCAAATACCAAAAAACGCTCGACCTTGGCGTTTTTGGTGCTGCGCTTCAGAATTACTACTACTCCAACCTGCTTTGGAGCCTTAGGTTTGTCCATGGCAATGAAGGACCAATCAGGGAGTACGTAAGGGCTGAAATCACAAAGCTCAACTTTTTGAACCTTGTAAAGGCAAGGCTTGCTGGAATAAACAGAGAAACCCTGCGTTTTCATTTGATAGAGGGAGGATTCCTTTCGGAGCAAGCGCTTCTTGAGGCTTATTCTTCACCAAGCGTGTCGGACATGGTTCAAAGATTTGACGTCTACTTCAATCTTTCAGAAGCGTACGAGAGGTTCGCAAATAGCGGAAACCTGTCAGAGCTCGAAGTGGCTGTGGACAGGGCGATCGCTTCGAAGTTCTTAACTCCTCTTAAAACAAGCGCGCCTTCCGCCGCCTTTACGCTTTATTTTCTCTTCAGGGTTGAAAAGGAAAGGGAAAATATAAGAAGAATTGTTTACGGAAAGCACTACTCGCTTCCCGAAGAAAATATAAGCTCGTCTCTTTTACTAATTTGAATCAAAATGTCTTCTAAAAAGGAGTTTATGGGAAAGATAGCCGTTGTTGGGGATAGGGAGCTCGTTTTTGGGTACAGGCTTATGGGTATTGAAGACACGTTCATGGTTGATCCAAAAAGCGCTTCTAAAACTTTGACAAATCTTATGAGTCGGGGAGAGTACAGCTTGATCGTGGTGAGCGCATCCGTGAGAAAAATGATCTCCCAAAGCCTAAGGGAAAAGCTTGAATCTTCTATTACGCCGCTTGTGGTGTTTATGCCAGACCCTTCTTCTAAGATTCAAGAAGAGCCTCTTGCCGAGCTCGCAAAGAGGGTTCTTGGTGTAGATTTAAGGGCTGGTGGTAAGTAAATGTCACAAAAAGGCAAAATCATAAGGATTTCTGGTCCTGTAGTGATCGCGGATGGCATGAAAGGGGCAAAGATGTTTGACGTAGTAAGGGTGGGTGAGCTGGGGCTTGTTGGCGAAGTGATCAGGTTGCAAGGCGAAAAGGCGACGATTCAGGTTTACGAAGACACAACAGGGCTAAAACCCGGAGACATCGTGGTGAACACCAACGAAGCGCTTCAGGTTGAGCTAGGGCCTGGTCTTTTGTCTTCAATTTTTGACGGGATTCAAAGACCGCTCACCGTGCTACGAGAAAAAAGTGGTGACTTTATCAGCCGAGGCCTTGTGGCACCCGCGCTTGACAGAACCAAGAAGTGGTACTTTGAAGCAACAAAAAAAGTGGGAGACAAGGTTTCTGACGGAGAAATCGTGGGTGTCGTTCAGGAAACTCCGATCGTTGAGCACAAGATAATGGTTCCCCCGGGCGTGCGGGGCGAAATCAAACAAATAAGCTCTGGTGAGTTTACCGTGGAAGACGTTTTTGGCGAGATTTCTACACAAGAAGGCGTGCACGAGCTACGCCTTGCGACAAAGTGGCGAGTTCGCGTTCCCAGACCAATCATAAGAAAGCTACCCCCAACCACTCCTCTAATCACTGGACAAAGAATTCTAGACACATTCTTTCCTGTGGCAAAGGGCGGAACTGCGGCAATTCCTGGACCATTTGGAAGTGGAAAAACGGTGACGCAGCAACAGCTCGCAAAATGGGCTGATGCGAAAGTCGTGGTTTACGTGGGTTGTGGCGAACGTGGCAACGAAATGACTGAGGTGTTAAAGACGTTTCCAGAGCTCGAAGACCCAAGAACAAAAAGGCCGCTTATGGAAAGGACAATACTTGTCGCCAACACTTCGAACATGCCGGTCGCCGCAAGGGAGGCTAGCATCTACACAGGAATAACCATGGCTGAGTACTACCGAGATATGGGCTATGATGTGGCGCTTATGGCGGATAGCACTTCAAGGTGGGCTGAAGCGCTAAGAGAGATCTCTGGAAGGCTTGAAGAAATGCCTGGAGAAGAAGGCTATCCCGCTTACCTTGGTAAGAGGCTTGCGGAGTTTTACGAAAGAGCGGGAAGGGTCGTAGTGCTTTCGCCTGAAGAAAGGATAGGCTCAGTTACGGTTGTGGGAGCTGTTTCCCCGCCTGGAGGAGACCTTTCAGAACCTGTTTCACAAAACACACTCAGAGTTACGAGAGTGTTTTGGGCGCTTGACGCAAGCCTTGCTTCAAGAAGACACTTTCCTGCGATAAACTGGCTAACAAGCTACTCGCTTTATGCGGAAAGCCTTTCAAGCTGGTATGCGGAAAACGTGGCGCAAGACTGGCCACAACTCAGAGCCCAAGCGCTTGAAATCCTCCAAAAAGAGGCCGAATTACAAGACATCGTTCAGCTTGTCGGATACGACGCGCTTCCTGAAACGGAAAAGGGTGTGCTCGATGTCGCAAGGATGATAAGAGAGGACTACTTGCAACAGAGCGCGTTTGATGAGGTAGACACGTACACCTCAGTAAAGAAGCAGTACCTTATGCTCAAGACCATTCTCGAATTCGGAAATAGAAGCGCCGATGCGATCAAAAAGGGCGCACAGGCGTCGCAAATCGCAAATCTGCCAGTGAAAAGCAAGATTTCAAGACTCAAGTGGACACCTGAAGAGATGATAGAACCTCTAATAAAGGAGATACAAACAGAAATGGACGCTCAGTTTGGTGAGCTACTTGCGGCGTTGGTGGTGAGCTAGAGTGCTTCCCCTCAGCTACAAAACTGTAAAGCAAGTGGCAGGTCCTTTGATATTCGTAGAGGGAGTAAAGGACGCGGCTTATGGCGAAATAGTCGAAGTGACAAACGCGCTAGGCGAAAGGGTAAGAGGACAAGTTCTTGATTCAAGAGAAGGGCTTGCTGTGGTTCAGATTTTCGGCTCAACGCTTGGTCTGAGCACTTCAGGCACAAGCGTTCGTTTTCTTGGAGAAACAGCACGAGTCGCAGTTTCCGATGAAATGCTTGGAAGAGTGTTCGATGGTTTGGGCAATCCGCGTGATGGAGGACCTGCGATCGTCGCAAAAGAAAAGAGAGAAATTGTGGGCGCTGCGATAAATCCGTACAGTCGTGACGAACCATCGGAGTTCATCCAAACCGGAATTTCCGCGATCGACGGTATGAACACGCTTGTAGAGGACAGAAGCTTCCGCTGTTTTCTGGTGCTGGTCTGCCTCACAACCTTCTTGCAGCGCAGATCGCAAGACAAGCAAAAGTCTTGAGCTCCTCTGAACAGTTTGCTGTTGTGTTTGCGGCCATGGGAATAACGAGTGAAGAAGCGAACTTCTTTATGCGTGAGTTTGAGGAAACTGGTGCGCTACAAAGAGCCGCCCTCTTTCTCAACCTCTCTTCAGACCCTTCGATGGAAAGGATTCTCACACCAAGGCTTGCGCTGACACTCGCCGAGTTTCTTGCGTACGAAAGAGAAATGCACGTTCTAGTGATACTCACTGATATGACCAACTACTGCGAGGCGCTCAGGGAAATCTCCGCCGCAAGAGATGAGGTCCCTGGAAGAAGAGGATATCCAGGGTACATGTACACAGACCTTGCGACGATTTATGAAAGGGCTGGTAGAATTAAAGGCAAAAAGGGTTCGATAACTCAGATACCAATACTTACAATGCCCGCAGATGACAAAACTCACCCAATACCCGACCTTACAGGTTACATCACAGAAGGTCAGATTTATTTGAGCAGAGACCTCCACAGGGCTGGGATTTACCCGCCTATAGACGTTCTTGAAAGCTTGTCAAGGCTGATGAATCAGGGGATAGGAAAGGGTAGGACTAGGGAGGATCACAGAGCGGTTGCGGATCAGCTGTACGCCGCGTATGCGCAAGGCAAAGATGTAAGGGCTCTTTCAGCGATAGTCGGAGAAGAGGCGCTAAGCGAAAACGACAAAAAGTATCTCAGGGTTGCCGAAAGATTTGAAAGGATGTTCGTAAAACAAGGATACTATGAAGATCGTTCGATCGAAGAGACGCTTGACATAGGCTGGAGAGTTCTTGATGAACTACCCGATTCGGAGTTAAAAAGGATAAAGCCAGAGCTCATCGCAAAGTACAGAAAGAGGAGTGTTGGGTGATCACCTTGCCAGTCGTTGCGGGTGTAAGACCCACAAGAATGGAATACTTAAGGGTAAAACGCCGAATAGCCATGGCGAAAAAGGGTTTAAAGCTTCTTAAGCTCAAAAGACAGGCGCTTATACTCGAGTTCTTTTCGCTGAGTAAAGCCGTTGCGGCGCTTAGGGCCGACTTGCTCACAAAAGTCGTGAACGCGTACAACTCTGTGCACATGGCTGAGATGCTTGTGGGCCCGATGAGGTTAGAGTACGAGGCGATGAGAATACCAAAGGTCGCAGGTCTTGCGCTAAAAACCAAAAACGTGATGGGCGTGAAAATACCGGCAATAAGTTCAAACCCAATATCTTCAGACTCAGCGGAGTATCTTCTTGAACTACCCGCTTCAGTAAATCAGGTGATAAGAAGCTTTAGGGAGCTCAACGAAATGGTGCTACAAGTTGCGGAAAAAGAGACCGCTTTGCGTAAGCTGCTTTTAGAGATCGAAAAGACAAAAAGAAGGTCGAACGCCATCGAAAACATCTTAATACCGAGGCTTGAACAAGCGGCGGCTTACATAAAATTCATGTTTGACGAAATGGAAAGAGAAAACTTCACAAGGCTGAAAAAAGTCAAGGCAAAAAGGGTGGAGTTTGGCAATGAGTAAAGAAAAAAGAAAACTGGGTGTTCCGAAGTACTACTACTGGGCAAAAAACCCAAGGCTCGCCGCAGACTATAAAGAGTGGTCGCGCGGCGTTTTCCAAGTAAAGAGCGGAGACCCGATACGTGGTTTTGCCAATCGAGAGCAAAGAAGGCTTTACTGGATACTCACAGGTTTTAAGCTCGCAAAGATTGCCGCGCTTGGTGTTTTTGTCTATTTGATTTACGTTTTGCACTAAAAGGTGTTTGAAATGTCAAAAGAGCACACAGAGATTCTTTTGAAAGTAAAAAAGGCAGAGGAGGAGGCGGAAAAAGAGATCCAAAAAAGAAAAGAAGAGCTAGAAAGAGCGCTTGAGGCAACAAGAAATGAGGTGGAAAGCGCAGTTAAAGCCGCAAAAGAAGAAGCGAACAGAATCGTCGAAGAAGAGTTGAAACGTGCGCTTTCTCAAGCAAAAGAGGAGTCGGAAAGGATAATTGCGAAAGCGAGAGAAGAGGCGAGTTCTCTTTCACAAAGAGTTATAGACAAAAAGTTAATCGAGAAAATAGTGCGCGAGCTCATACTTTCTGATCTACGTGAGGGTTAAAAGTTGCTACGACCTGCGCCAATGAAAAAGATTGCAGTGATCGGGTTAAAGCGCAACCAATCGAAGACACTTGAAGTTTTGCACGACTTAGGAGTTTTGCAGATCGAGCCCCTTTCAAAGGAGACCGCCTCACTAGTGAAAAACGAGGTTGATAGCGACGCCCTAAAAAAGGTATCGGACGAGCTTTTGAGAGTCAGGTCGCTCAAGTCCGCTCTCACACCAAAGGGTGGTTTGCAACGAAGAAAGTTTTCGTCTCTTGACGAACTGCTACAAGTTTCGCGCTCAATCGACATTGACCAAAAAGTAAAGACGCTGCTAAAGTCAAAGGAGGAGATTTACTCAAAGCTTTACGAACTTGAAAACACTGAAAGAGTCGTAAAAGAGTTGAGCTTTTTGAACACAGACCTTTCTGTGCTCAATCTGAAAACCGCTTCGAGCTTTTTCGGAAAAATCGAAAAGGACAAGTTTTCGCAGTTCAGCTCTCTAGTTTCTTCTACACTTCCGCAAGCTGTGGTTTACTCAAGCGGTGAAGATTTTGTGAGTTTTGTGGTCATCGTTCCAAAGTCTTCGCTCGAAACATTTGGCTCGATTCTTCAAAAGCTCAACCTAAAGCTTGAATCTCTTCCTCCTTTAAGCGGAACGCCAGAGGCGATTTTGGAAGACGTAAGAAAGAAAAAGCAGGAGCTTGAAGGTGCGCTAAAACAAGTGGAAAGCGAGCTAGAAAATCTTTCGCAAAAGTACTACGCTGTTTTGTCAAGCGTGGAAGAACAGCTTTCAATCGAGCTAAGGAAGCTCGACGTGATGAACAACTTGGGGTACACCGAAAACGTTTTTGTTCTTGAAGGATGGGCACCACTTTCTTCGTTGGAAAGACTGAAAAGAGCGCTACAAGCTAAGACGCAAAACACAACTTTCGTTTACGAGCTCGAAACGCACGAAGAACCTCCGACGTTGCTCGACAACCCAAAAAGGTTTAAGCTTTTTGAGTCTTTTGTAAGGTTTTACTCGCTTCCACAGGCGCATGAAGTGGACCCGACGCTCATTTACTCAATAGTTTTCCCGATCTTTTTTGGTGCGATGCTTGGTGACGTTGGCTATGGCGTTGCAATACTGCTTATCTCCTTGTGGATAATCAGAAGAATGAAAAATCGCGGTGGACACACAATCGTTCCGAAATTCATTAGGAATTTCGCAAAAACGATCTTTAAACCCACCGCATGGGAAAAGCTTGCGCGTGCGATGATTCCTGGCTCGATCATTGCGATAGCACTTGGCTTTCTTTTCAACGAATACTTCGGGTTTAGGTTGAACCAGTACCTTTTCTCTTATCTCAACCACACCTTTGGTTTGTCTCTACCTTCAAGCGGTGCGTTTCTCGACCCAGCTTCAAGTTTTGGTTTAAAAAAGCTACTTTTGATAAGCGGGTACATCGGACTTTCTTTGGTGAGCCTTGGTCTTGTGCTGGGCGCTCTTAACGCGTACTGGGAAAGAAACAAAAAACACTTTATTGGAAAAATCGGATGGCTTAGCATTGCGATCAGCATATCGCTATTGGGACTAGCACTCCTGCACAGACAACCGTTTAATCCAGCGCAAAATCCTTCGCTCACGGGTTACATCGCTGGAATCGTTTTGGGACTTGCGTTTGTGTATTTTGGCGAAGGTGCGAACGCGATCATCGAGCTTCCTTCGATAGTAAGCCATATCCTTTCGTACACACGAATAGTCGGAATTCTTCTTGCGTCAGTGATTCTTGCCGAAGTGATCGACACAATTTTCCTGGGCGCCACGCATGGTGGTCCTGCGGCGTTATTGTTCGGCGTGATCGTTCTATTGTTCGGACAGCTTTTCAATTTGGTGATAGGACTTTTTGAGCCTGGCGTTCAGGGCGCAAGGCTTCTTTATGTTGAATTCTTCTCAAAGTTCTTCCGCGGAAACGGAAGACCCTTTAGACCCTTTGGCGGTCGCAGGAAACACACGATCGGCGAACTAGAAGAGGCTGAGGTTTAAAGCAGGGTTTGTGTGAATAAATGGTAGCGATTCTTAATGTCTGGAGTTGAATCCGCTTCGCTTTCTGAAGTGTTTTCGAAAATCGAGCCAATTCTTTCTTCAAAGCTGAAGATTTTGCAAGAAAGCGTGTCCAACGGCTTTCCAAACTTCTTGGTGGAAGAGCCCCAAGAAAACTCGATTTTAAAGGAGCTAAGAAAACAAGCGGAAGACTTGGGTTATTCGCTCGTTATAAGACGAGCACAGGAGAAAAAAACGCTTTCAATTCTTGTCGTGCCAAAGTTTCGTCCACAGAAAGCGGATGTCAAGTGGAACATCGCGCTTCTTTTTGCGACGATCGGCACGGTTTTCTACGCTGGATATGTGAGCTTTGAAGGAAATCACCTCTTAAACGCGATAGAGTACACACTTACACTTTTTGCGATTTTGGTGACGCACGAATCGAGCCACTATTTCACTTCAAAGCGTCACGGCCTTGCGGCTTCATTACCTTACTTTATTCCGGCCATTCCTCCGATTGGAACGTTTGGCGCGATGATAAGGGCGCGCGAACCTTTTAAAGACAGAAATCAGCTCTTTGATGTTGGCTTTTCAGGTCCATTTGGTGGCTTTGTTGTTGCGTGTATCGCCACGCTAATCGGCGTTTTCACGTCTCCGATTAAGCCGATTGCGTCTGTGAGCAACCTTTCACCACTTCCCTTTGTGCCGCTTCTAATGCTTCTTGTTTCGGATGTCGTGGTCAAACAAAACCAAGTTTTGATCTTAAACCCTGTGGCTTTTGCGGCTTGGGTTGGCTTGATCGTCACCTTTTTAAATGCGCTTCCAACAGCGCAGTTGGACGGCGGACATGTTCTACGCTCTTTTGTGAGCGCACGCGTGCATCACACGATATCGCTAATCACCGCTCTTTCCTTGATCGTGCTCAGCATCTTTGTCATTCCTTCTTTTTTGATTATGGGGATACTCATGCTTTTGCTAAGCGCTTACGGACATCCAGGTTCTATGGATGACTATACGCGCGTAAGCAAGAGTCGGAAAGCGCTTCTTTTTCTGTGGGTGGCTATGCTCGCTTTGTCCCTTCCAATCTGAGCGACAAAGCTAAAAAGTGGTTTTTGGTAAGTTTAAGCATGCCAAAGGTTCACTTTGAGTTTGTTGAGTTTGCGTCGGTCACCGATTTTCTTATTGGAATAAACGCGTACTTTTCTGCGCCAGGCATTAGACCTTTTATACCTATCGACCGCTACAGAGGTTTTCTTATGCACATCGCGCCACTCACTTCTTCAGACGAGCCTATCGTGCTAGTGTTTCTCACAAATGCTACACTACCTGTTGGGGTGATAGAGTTTGACGCGACTACCAAGCAGTACACGAAGGTGGAGTCGATCAGTAGGCCCGACAAACTTTATTTTGTGGTGGTAGAACCAAAGTTTTCAACCATCGCTGAAGAAGCGATCAAAAGCTTTGAAGAGTTGAAAAAACGACAGTCGCCTGAGGCTACGAGTTAGCCTTTAACTCACCGCTAGACGTCCACTCATAAAAACCCTTTCCGCTTTTTCTTCCGTATAAGCCAGCTCTAACCATAAGTTTTAGGAGGTAAGTGGGTCGGTACTTTGGGTCGCCCAGCTCTTTGAAAAGCACGTCGCACACCGCAAGCGTCGTGTCGTTTCCCACATAATCTGATAGAGTGAGCGGACCCATCGGCCAGTTTAGACCAAGTCTGATCGCCTTGTCTATGTCTTCTTTCGTTGCCACACCTTCTTGGAGTAGTGCTATCGCTTCGTTTAATGCGGGAATCAAAATTCTGTTTACGATAAAGCCTGGCGTGTCTTTTTTCACTATGACAGTTTCTTTACCCATTTTGCTTGCAACCTCTTGAACCACGCTCACAGTCTCGTCACTTGTGAGCTGTCCCTTTACTATCTCTACGAGTTTCATGAGTTGAGGAGGGTTGAAAAAGTGCATTCCGCACACTTTTTCAGGTCTTTTGGTTTGAGATGCGAGTAGTGTTATGCTAATCGAGGAAGTGTTCGAAGCAAGGATTGTGTGCGGCGGTGCAAGCTCGTCAAGCTTTCTGAAAAGCTCTTTTTTGAGCTCCACTTCTTCAGGTGCGGCCTCTATCACCAAATCCGCTTGCTTTACCGCAAGCTCCAAGTCCAGTGTTGGGTGAATTTTGCCAAGTATCTCGCTCTTTTGTTCTTCGGTGATCACGCCTTTTTTTCTAAAGCGCTCAAGACTATCCTTTATCATCGCAATCCCTCTGTCCAAAAATCTTTGTTCCACATCTCTTAGGTACACTTCGTATCCGGCAAACTGCGCCGCGACCTGTGCAATGCCGTGTCCCATAAGACCTGCGCCCAAAACCGCAATCCTTTTTATCTGCATAAAAAAACAACTGTTATAACGAATTAAGCTTTTTGCGATGTCGGTGCGAAAACATGATAGAAGCCACACTTTGTTATATCATTTCGGAAGACAAGGTTTTGTTACAAAAAAAGCGTAAAGGGCTTTTTGGAGAAGGCAAATGGAACGCGCCTGGAGGAAAGCTAGAAAACGGCGAAACCGCAGAGCAGTGCGCGATTAGAGAGGTTTATGAGGAAACAGGGCTTATGGTAAAACACTTACAGTTTGTCGGAAATCTTTACTTCTTTGTTGAGCAATACTTGGATCAAGTGGTTTACGTTTTCAAAGCTAATGAGTTTGAGGGAAGTGTTACACAGGGAGATGAGGGTGAGCTAAAGTGGTTTGAGTTGAAAAGCATACCTTACGAAGAAATGTGGGAAGACGATCGATACTGGCTTCCGCTTTTACTCAAAGGAAAAAAGTTTGTCGGAAAGTTTTATTTCAGCAAAGGATACGCCAAATTGTTACAAAAAGAGCTATACACCGAATAGTCAAAAACGATATAGCTTGCTCAAGCGCACACGAATTATGGAACAAAAAAGGATTTCCGCAAAGCAACCAATGCACGGCGAAGCGGTGTACCATTTGGGGATCAAACAAGGAGAAATTCCTCCTTACGTTTTGCTACCAGGTGACGTAGACAGGGCTGAGAAGATAGCGTTAAGCTGGGATGAGCAACGCTTTCTCAACAAAAGAAGAGAGTTCGTAAGCTATGTGGGAAGGTACAAAGGCTGTAAACTAGGAGTTGTGAGCACAGGAATAGGCGGTCCAGCGGTTTCTATCGCCGTGGAAGAGCTAGCAAGACTCGGCGTTCACACCTTTGTGCGTGTTGGAAGTTGTGGTTCTGTCAAAAGGGAAATAAAGGTTGGTGATATCGTGATAACAAAAGCCGCAGCGAGATTCGACGGCGCAAGCTTGAGCTACGCACCACTCGGCTATCCAGCGGTTTCCGACCCCGAAGTTTATCGCGCACTCGTCGAAGCGGCGCAAAGTTTGGGTGTTAGGTACCACGTTGGAATCACCGCGTCTTTTGACACGTTTTATGTTGGTCAAGGTAGACCCGGTTTCAGGGGCTACTTGCCAAGAAATAGCGCCACATGGCTTGAGGACATTTCTTCGCTAAACATTTCAAACGTGGAAATGGAAGCGGCAACGCTTCTTACGATCACAAACGTTTACGGTTTAAGAGGTGGCGTCGTGTGCGCGGTTTACGCAAACCGCGTCACCGATGAATTTGGAGAAGAAGGAGAAAAAGACGCAATAAACGTTGGCAACGAAGCCATAAAGATCCTCACCGAAAGAGATTTAAAGGGTGCGAAAACATGAGACCACCTTGTGAGGTAATGGTGAAGAAGTTTCTTCCCGCAGTAAGAGCGCTAGTCGCCCACGCTTTAAAGGAAGAAGGGCTTGAGCAAGAGAAGATAGCGCGCATGGTGGGCGTGACGCAAGCGATGGTGAGTTATTATCTTGCAAAAAAGAAGGACGGATTTATCACGTCACTAGCTCGTTTTGGGCTGTCCGAAGAAGAGATAAGCTCGATGGTGTCTGAGTTAAAGGGCGCCGCAAAGGCAAGTGAAGTGTATGCAACCGAGCTACTCTATAGCTACTGGAGGACAACTGCGTCAAGTGGAGGGGCGTGTGAGTTGCACCGTGCGATCTCTGGTGATTTGACAAATTGTGATCTTTGCATGAGGGTTATGGTAAACAGAGAAACCGAGAAGGAGAGGCGTAAAGTGATCAACGCCGTAAAGGAAGCTGCACAAATTCTTGAGGCTTCACCGATCTTTGGAGAGCTGATACCCGAGGTTTATTCGAACATCGTGTATTGCATCGAAAACCCAAGGTCTGAGGAAGACGTTGCGGCAATACCTGGGCGAATCATAAAACTGAAAGGCAAGGCAAAAGCTCTTATGAATCCAGAGTTTGGAGCGTCAAAGCATCTTGCAAGGCTTGTTCTTGCGCTTCGTTCAAAAAACGCTTGGGTAAGAGCGGCTCTCAACACAAGGTTCGAACCGCTGTATCTGGAAGCGTTAAAGCAGTTTGTGAAACAAGTGGTGTTTCTAAAAAGCTATGAAAGCGAAGATCAAATGTTTTCACAACTCAAACAGCTCACGCTTGAACCACCCATCGCGATTGTTGTAGACCCAGGTTCAAAGGGATACGAGCCAAACATTTACATCGTTGGAGTAGAGCCGGTTGAACTTGCGAATATAGCGGTTTCCGCATCCACTTTGTGGAAGCACAGAGTTTCAGGATTTTGACTCTTTTAGTGCTTTCTCTAATCTTGAAATGTATTCGAGATAGTGCTCTCGAAGCCTTGCGTATCTGTCTATCGCGGTCTCAGCGGTGTTAAGGAGAAAAGTTAGATTTGTTTCGTTCGGATGCTTTTTGTACTGCGCCCTTTTTTCGTAAAAGTCCTGTTCGCCAACCATAACATGTCTTTCGAGCGTTTTTATTCTTTGCTTTAGCTCCTCGTCGCTCAAGGTTTTGAGAGACTCGTCTAAATGTAGGTGCGACATAATTGTTTAATCACGTGTGTGTGTATAACCTTTTCGTTAGACGTCGACCACAACTCGGCAGTGCCACACGTCATTTTTTGAGATTTCGAACATGTGGAATGTTATCGCTTTTGCGTCAAGCCTAAGCTCCTGCGTGGAATAGTCTATTTTGTCACACAAACCCTTTGCAAACAGCGTGTACTGCGTCTTTTTAGAAATTTTCACTCTTATTTCTTTGAACAAAATGGCTTCCGCATCCTTGAAGTAAATTATTTTCGTAAGAAAGTTAAAAAGAAGTAAATCAACGCTCTCAGCTTCCACCGTAAACTCCGTTTCACTTTCGCCTTTTAGCGTTTGTGTGTTCACCATGAGTTCCGTGAGTGCCTTTGCCGCTTCTTCGAACAAGCCTTCAAGTGTGTCTGAGGTGGCTTCGAAAGCCACATCGGCAATCGCTACGTCTTCAAGATAGCGGAACGGCACAAGTTGTATAATCTCTAACCCCTACTAAAGGTGTTACTTTTCACAAAGGTTAAAACGCTTTAAGTGGTTTTAAAATATGGTGTCACTTTTGCCAAAGTTGAGCCAAAAGGAAATCGAAGAAAGGCTAAAGGTGCTCAGCGGTTGGAGCTATGATGGAACGTTCATCAAGAAAAAATACGAATTCGAGGACTTTAAGCGAGCGATTGAGTTCATAACAAGGATTGCTCAAGAAGCGGATGCGTTGGACCATCACCCCGACATCTACAATTCGTATAACACAGTCGAAATAAAAATCACCACACATGACGAAATGGGCGTTACGCAAAAAGATTTTGTTCTTGCGGACAAAATAGAGTCCATCGCAAAAAGCATGGGCGCGTGAGTGAATGTGGGTGAAGCTTTGGAAGAGCTAAAAGAGGTAAGAAAGGAGCTCGACCGCGTCACACAGCAAATTGTGCGGCTAATCGAGCAAAGGGTTGAGCTTTGCGAAAAAGTGGCGCAAATCAAGCGCAAAGCGAACTCCCCGTTTGTGGATCTGCCAAGGGAAGAAGAGCTCATCACGAAAATAACCGAAAATAGCAGGATCAAAGACAAAAGCGCATTAAGGAGAGTTTTGCGCGAAGTTGTTTCTATGTGTAGGAGTGTTCAAAAGCAGACAAGCGTAGCATTACCTAGCGCAATGCAAAGCTATTCAAAGGAGGCGGCCGTGTCAATATTTGGCTCAAGTTGCTCTTTCACCACTGTAGAAAGCGTTGAGCACGCTTTCAAACTAGTGGAAACGGGGTATGTGGACTTCTGTGTCACACCCTATGAAGACACGGTACACGGTGCACTGCCCTCTGCGCTCGATGCTTTGGTAAGACACGACCTTAAAATAGTGGCCGAAGTGGTACTCGGAATCCAGTATCACTTGGTTTCTCGAGAAGACAGCGTACAAGCTGTAAAAACACTTGTGGCCGATGCGGAGGCCATTTCGGCGTGCCAAGAATTCGTTTCTTCCACTCTTTCTCATGTAAGAATAATTCTTGCAAAAAGGGACGTAGCATCGGAGCTTTCAAAAAGAAAAGGTTACGCTTACCTTGTTGGCGCTTATGACGCTTCGATGTTGGGTTTAAAAGTGTTAGCCGAAAACGTTCAGGATAGTAAGGACAACGTTTGCAGGTTTATCGCGCTAAGCAGACCTGGTTTGTACCTTCGAACAAAGGCCGAAAGGGTGAAGCACAAGACCACTATCGCTTTTACGGCGGAAAACAAACCAGGCTCGCTCACATCAATTTTGAGCGAGTTTTCGAAGCGTGGCATCAACGTAACTATGATAGTTTCAAGACCACTGAGAACTAGAAAGTGGGATTATGCGTTTATAGTTGACCTTGAAGTCACAGAAGAAGATCCCAAATTTGTGGAAGCGCTAAAGATGTGTAAAAACAAAACCGCGATGTTAAAAATTTTTGGAACATATCCAGTGGTCAGGGTTTCAACGGACAACCCGCTTTTTTCAGACTGGCCACCTTATAGTGTCTGAAATAAACACTTGCGTAGCCAAATTCTCAATGTTTTAGCAATTGCGAAACCAAAAAGCGATCGTTTGGCGCTCAGCTTTCTATCTTGACGCTCTTAGAACCCTTTATCTGTAGCTTAACCGTTAACACACCATTTTCATACTTGGCGCTCGGTTCCGTTTCGGTATCCACCTCAACCGGAAGTCTTATCATCTTTTTTATTCTTAAAGGCCTCTGCGCCACATAAGCCGTGTCCACCTCTACTGTCTTCTCCCTTTTTGCGCTTATTGTAAGGCTTTGTTTTGTGACCTTTATGTTTATGTTGTCTTTTGAAAAGCCGGGAAGGTCGACGTCGACGACCAGCGTTCCACCAATTTCGTATATGTCAACTGGGGGTAACACGAGTTCAAAAAACGCGCGTGAGCGTTCTTCGACTTCTTTGAGCACTGTTGAGCTTATCCACTTGCTCCACCACATTATGGTCATACGATCTTTCTTTGAAAACACAAATAAACCTTACTAAGTGGATTTGTGAATTGCCTTTAACACGTCATCAAAAAAGCTCACACAACTCTTCCTACTATAAGTTCTATTTCGTTTTCTTCGCTAATTTTTTGTATGTCCTTGTAAACTTGCTTATTCGTTGTCATAACCAAAAGATACTTTTTGGGCTCTTTTCCAAGCTTTTGCCTAACAACACTTGCCTTTTTTAGAAGCTTTTCCGCTTCTTTTGTAGACTCGGCGTAAGCGGTTACCTCGCCCACGATCGCCGGGTCTTCACAAAATATGTCAATTTGCTCCGAATCTATGGTTTCGCTTCTTAAACTGCGATCGCTTGGTAGCACTCCCATTCCTTTTAAGTAGTTTTCTAGTATTTTTCTTGTGAAATCTTCTAGTGTTAATCCCGCGTATTTGGATAAGTCAGTCAGTCCTGAAATCATTGCGTTAAACGTAGATTCAATCCTTCTTTCGAGCCTTCCATAACCTTTCTTTAGCTCTGAGATTTCCAAAAGCATTTTGTTAAAGTCCTCTCTCAGTTTGTTAAAGTCCTCTCTCAAAGACTTTTGCTCTTCAACGATCTTTGTAAAATCAACTCTGAGTTGCATAAAATCCTCTCTTAGCCTTTTTTGCTCTTCAGACAGTTTGTTAAAGTCCTCTCTCAGCTTCTTTTTGTTCCTCAACCAAACTAGCAAATTCTGTACGAAGTTGCATGAAGTCTTCCCTTAGCCTTTTTTGCTCTTCAGACAGTTTGTTAAAGTCCTCTCTCAAAGACTTTTGCTCTTCAACGATCTTTGTAAAATCAACTCTGAGCTTAGTCTGTTCCTGCGCGATCTTTTTCATTTCTTCAAGAAGTCTGTTAAAGTCACTTCTTAGTAGCCTTTGTTCGGTGGCTATCGCATCTAAAGCCGCGCTTTGTATTATTTTTTGAATCTTTCGGCTAGCTCAGGACTCTTTTCTAGCTCTTCGATCAATTTTTCTGCTAATGACAAGTCAATTAATATTTGCGATCGCACAAATAAATATTCTTGGATTCAACCTCCAAATTGCGTAAAAATTCCCCAAAAACGAGTTAGACTATTATATCCATAAAGTTTAACTAATATTATGAGTTATGAATTAAAGAGAATTGATCAAAACACATGGGAAATTCCTGTTAGCGCAAAAAAAGGTATGCGCGTTCCTGCGCGCATAATTGCCACAGAAAAGCTAATGTCGGAAATGGATCGTGGAGTGTTTGAGCAAATAACGAATGTCGCAACTCTTCCAGGCATCGTGAGATACGCGTATGCGATGCCAGACGCTCACTGGGGATATGGCTTTCCGATAGGAGGAGTTGCGGCTTTTGACAAGGAAACTGGTGTTATTTCACCTGGCGGTATCGGCTTTGATATTAACTGCGGAATGAAACTAGTAAGGACCAACCTTACAAAAAAGGACGTTCTACCTAAAATAAAGGAGCTTGTGAACGAGCTATTTAGACTAGTTCCAGCTGGTGTTGGTGCGCAGGGATTTGTTAAACTCACTAAAACGAGCTTTGAAGAAGTGATGACAACAGGTCTTAAATGGGCGCTTGAAAACGGCTACGCGTTTGAAAGGGACCTTGAAGTTACAGAAGAAAATGGTTGTATAAAAGGAGCCGATCCTACTAAAGTGAGCGAAGAAGCGTATAAGCGTGGTATAACTCAACTAGGAACGCTTGGCTCTGGTAACCACTATTTGGAGGTCCAAGTGACCAGAAAACCTGATGACGAGTGGACGGCCAAACAGCTAGGAATTTTTGGTGAAGAACAGGTTGTGATAATGCTACACTGTGGCTCAAGAGGCTTTGGTCACCAGATTGCCACAGACTATCTCCAGGTTTTTGACAAAGTGATGAAAAGAGAAGGAATAACAGTTCCCGATAGAGAGCTTGCGTGCGCACCTTTCAGTTGCAAAGAAGCGCAGGATTATTACGCGGCGATGGCGTGTGCGGCTAACATGGCGTTTACAAATAGACAAGTGATAGTGCACAGGATTAGGCAGGCTTTTGAAAAGGTGTTCAAAATGGATGCAGAAGCGATGGAGATGCACGTGGTGTACGACGTGGCGCACAACATGGCAAAGATTGAAAAGTACAAGGTTGATGGCGAAGTAAGAGAGCTCATCGTTCACAGGAAGGGCGCAACAAGGGCTTTTGGTCCTAGCGCAGAACTTCCTTCTATTTTCAAGTCCACTGGTCAACCTGTGATCATAGGAGGCTCAATGGAAACTGGCTCCTATCTTCTTGTGGGAACGGACAAAGCGATGGAGGTGACTTTTGGCTCAACCGCACACGGTTCAGGAAGAACGATGTCAAGAACGCAAGCAAAAAAAGTGGTCAGAGGTGAGGAGCTTGTGAAAGATATGGAAAGAAGAGGGATAATCGTGAAAGCTGCGTCCTACTCGGGTGTTGCGGAAGAGGCGGGAATAGCTTACAAAGACATACACGAAGTGGTAAAAGCCGTGCACGAAGCCGGAATTTCCAAAAAAGTCGTTGGATTTGTTCCGATAGGCAATGTAAAGGGTTAGTCGATAGGCACAAAGCAGTACACGAGGTTACCCTTGTTGTTTTTTGTGACTTCAAGCCTAAGCTTTGAGCCCACTCGTGGCCTTTTGTCCGTGACCACTCTTGCCAAAACGTTAATTCCTTCTTTGAGCCTCGCCACGCCCACATAGTAATCTCCCTCATCTTGAAAACTCTGAGGTTTTACGATTATTTGGGTGAAGGCAAGTAGCTGTGCCTCACGGCTAAGCTCAATCCACTGCATTTCGGACTTTTTGCAAAATGGGCACACGCTTTGGGGTGGAAAGTAAATTCTGGAGCAAGTGCTACACTTGGGCGCCAAAATTTTGCCTTCTTTCAAACCCTCGAAAAATGGGTAGATGTCGCTCACGGGTATCTGGTATTTGAGAATTAGCTCCCTTTGGTCGATGAAAAGAGGCAAACAATCCTTTTCGTCTTTTACAATTGGTAAATTCTCCAAACGCATCACCTACAGCGAATAAATCGTGACATACGCAAAGTGACCTGTTCCACCTACATTGTGTGTCAGCGCTACACCGTTTTTTATGTCCGCTTGCCGGGTAGATGGCAACTCTCTTCTTAGTTGCTTAACCGCTTCTACGGCCATTCCAACACCTGTTGCGCCAATAGGATGTCCCTTCGCTTTTAGTCCGCCATCAAGGTTTACAGGAATTAATCCGCCTTTGTATGTTTGCTCTTCTCTGATTAGGCGTATTCCCTCCCCTCTTTTTGCAAAACCCAGATCTTCGTACGCAAGGATCTCCGCAATCGTAAAACAATCGTGAACAGTTGCCACGTCTATTTGTTTAGTTGGCTCCTCAATTCCCGCGGCTTTGTAAGCCTGTCTTGAGGCTTCGACTGAGGCTTCAAGCCCTAAAAAGTCGCTTCTTTTGCTCAAATTTGAGCTTCCGCTTGCAACGCCTTGCGCCTTGATCCAGACTGGGGTGTCGGTGAGCTTTCTTGCAAGCTCTTCGCTAGCCAAAACCACCGCCGCCGCTCCATCTGTTATTGGCGAAGAGTCTAGTAGCTTAAGCGGATACGCGACGTACTTTGATTTCATCACTTCGTCCACACTCACACGCTTTTGAAACTGCGCGTAAGGGTTCAGAGAACCGTAGTAGTGGTTTTTCACGGAAACAAGCGCCAAATCTTCTTCTTTAACCTCATACTTTGCCATGTAAGCTGAAGCGTAAAGCGCGTAATATCCTGGAAAGGTGAGCCCAAAATTTTCAAACTCCCAGAAAAAGTTACCCGCCCTTCCGATGAGCTCCACCACTGTTGGGACGGGGACGCCGTACATCTTTTCAACGCCCACTGCGAGCGCGATTTTTGCCGATCCTGATGCTATGCTTTGATATGCCACTCTTATTGCGGCGCTACCAGTTGCGCAAGCCGCTTCGACGCGCATCGTTCCCTTCGGCGTAAGACCAGCGTAGTCGCCTACGGTCACCGCGGGTAAAAGCTCTTCGCTCCACACACCTGCATTTCCAACGGTAAAAAAGTCTACATCTTTTTGTTCAATTCCTGCATCTTGTAGCGCTGCGTTAATCGCTTCCCAAGCGAGCAAGTTCATGTTTGCGTCGTTTCTTTTTCCAAACTTGGTAATTCCGACGCCCACTACGCCCACTTTTTGCATCAAGTACCAATTAACCTCTTTACGACCACAACATTAGGCTTACTTTTGAAAACCTTATAAAACAATGGGTTTTATTATATTTGAAAAAGCTTGAGTGAGCTTTACGCGGAAAACATACTTTACCACTATGAACACCCGAGCAACAAAGGTGTGCTAGAAGACGCGCACATAAAGCACACAGACATGAACGCCCTTTGTGGCGATCAAGTCACGATTTACGCCAAAGTGATCGACGGAAAAATCTCCGATATAAAGTTTCAAGGAATTGGGTGTGCGATAAGCCAAGCTTCAGCTTCAATGCTCACAGAAAGGGTTAAGGGAATGGAGCTCAAACGCGTTCTTGAAATGGGTCAAAAACAGATTCTAGAAATGCTCGGTGTTGACACGCTTTCACCCATGCGAATTAAATGCGCCATGCTCGCTTTAAGAACTCTTCAAAAGGGAATACTCAACTACCTTGCAAAGAGTCAGTCTCCGCCAGGTAATGGTTCAGTCTCATAAGAAGAGACGATCGCTTGAAGTGTGGATTTTTCGGCGACCAAATCCCTTATTGAGAGCACACCAGCAAGTTTTCCCGATTTGTCCAAAACCACCAAGTGCCTTATTTTATTAGAGGCCATTTTTGCAGCGGCTTTGCCTATATCTTCATCAAGCTCAACCGTTATCAGCTTTTTTGTGGCAATAGTGTTGAGCTTTTCGTCAAGAGAAATACCCTTCGCGATCGCTCTTATCACATCTCTTTCCGAAACAACGCCAACTGGTTTTGTGGGATTTGACAAATCCACTACGACAAGCAAGCCAACACCTTCAGATGCCATAAGACGAGCGGCGTCTTTGATCGTAGCGTCCTTTGACACCACAACCGGTTTTCTCTTTACCAGATCTGAGACCTTCAAACCTTTCGCCCGTTAGATGATTATAAGCAAACATATAAACTTTCGCAATAAAGTTTAAGCCTAGGCTCATAGAAATAACGAAAAAGGGTTGGTTTGAAAACAGACGAGTTTCCGCTCGCTCTTACGTACAACGATGTGCTTTTACTTCCACGTAGGTCGAGCGTTCGCTCAAGGGCGGAAGTTGACACTTCAACTTTTCTCACAAAAGAGCTAAGACTTGGTATACCATTGGTTTCGGCAAACATGGACACAGTCACAGAGTCCACGATGGCAATAGCGATGGCGCGCTTAGGCGGTATTGGTATCATACACAGATTTATGGAAATAGAAAGGCAGGCAAACGAAGTAAAAAGGGTAAAGAGGGCCGAGGCTTATGCGATATCAAATCCGTACACGATTAAGCCCACATCCTCAGTAGCCGAGGCGAAAGAAATCATGAGAGACACCGGGGTGAGCGGCTTACTCGTGGTTGACGACTCTATGAAGCTACTTGGAGTGGTTTCTAAAAGGGATGTAAGGTTCACAAAAGACGACGCAAAACCCGTGACCGAAGTGATGACTCCTCGCGAAAAACTGATCGTCGCGCACGAAGGAGTTACGCTTGCAGAAGCGATGGAGTTGCTCAACAAACACAGATTAGAAAAGCTACCAATCGTCGATCAAAACGATGTCGTCAAAGGTCTAATCACCGCAAAGGATGTCGAAAGATTCGTCAATCCTTCAAAGGCGGCAAAAGACTCGCAGGGTAGGTTGCTAGTCGGAGCCGCAATCGGCGTAAGAGGAGACTATTTGGAAAGAGCCAAAAAGCTTGTTGATTCTGAGGTGGACGTGCTTGTTGTGGACGTGGCGCATGGTCATGCTGACCACGTTTTGGAGACAGTAAAAAAAGTCAAGTCTCTTTTCCCAAATGTGCCTGTGATCGCAGGAAACGTCGCCACTGCGGAAGGAACGGAAGACTTGATCGCGGCTGGTGCCGACGCGGTCAAGGTGGGAATAGGACCGGGCGCTGCGTGTACCACTAGGCTTGTGACGGGTGTTGGGGTGCCACAGCTTTCTGCGGTTATGTGGTGCGCCGAAGCCGCTGAGAAACACGGCGTACCGATCATCGCTGACGGAGGAATAAGAAACTCTGGCGACATAACAAAGGCTTTGGCGGCTGGAGCCTCCACTGTTATGATAGGAAGCCTTTTTGCCGGAACCGATGAAAGCCCAGGGTATTTCATCGTAAGAGATGGAATAAAGTACAAGGCTTACAGAGGAATGGCATCACTCGGTGCGAACATAACTAGAAGACTTCTTGACAAAATGGACATAAATCCAGAAGATGTTGCGCAGATAGTTCCTGAGGGCGTTGAGTCCGTTGTGCCATATCGAGGAAGTGTGAGTGAAGTTGTGTCGCAATTAATCGGAGGCTTAAAATCTGGAATGAGTTATTTGGGAGCAAGGAATTTAGAAGAGCTCAGGAAAAACGCGAAATTTGTGAGAATAACCGCACTTGGCGCGCAAGAAAGCTACGAAAAGCTTCAAGCTTGGTGAAATTCACAAGTGTGGTGCGTGGTCGGCACAAAAAGAGTGGCGCAAAAAATCGCAAAAAGGTGTGAAAAGCTTGGGATTCAGGCTGAACCCTTTCCTCTGGTTTACCAAGTGGTAAACGAGAATATAAAAGACGAATTGCAAAGGATAACCGAGCTAGACACTAGCGTTTTTACGAGTGTTAGCGCGGTCAAGCTTGTGTTCAAAAACGCCAGTTTGCGTCTAAAAAAAGAAATTTCGCGCTCCACGTGCTTCACGATTGGGCCTGCAACCTCTGAAAGTGTAACCCAAGTTTTTCACTGCAAAAATTTGTTTGTGGCACAACCTTACTCTTCTTTGGGTTTGATAAAGCTGATAGGAGAAAAGAAGCTTGGTCGTTGCGCGCTTTTTTCTTCTTTAAAAAGAAGCACGGAGCTTGTGAACCACCTTAAAAAAAGGTGTGACGTGCTCTACGAACCCAAACTCTATGATTTGTCGGTTGACGAAAAAGTGTTACACAAATTAGAAAACAAATTAATTCAAAAAAACTATTTCGGTTACGTGTTTACGTGTTCCACCGCCGTATACGCTTTGGCAAACCTTTTAGGAAAAACCAACGCGAACTTTGTGGCGATGGGTCCACGAACCGCAAGCGCTCTCTCTCAGCTAGGTGTAAAGTGTTACACGCCAAACTCTTATGACGTGGATGGCGTTGTCTCCTTGATTTCCGTTCTTTCAACCAGAAACTGAAATTTGTCTAATTGGTGGTTTCTCGTAAAGCGTTTGTAGAGCGCTTTTAACTGGCGCGTCGTTGTACACTATTTTTGACGGAAAGATCGAAAGGTAGTTTTCACATCCGACCATTCTTTCAACCGCTTTCAAGTCGCGTTCTATTTCACTCAAATCTCTTCTACAAACAGAGAGCATGAGCTTGTCTTCTCCGAAATTCGCATACCAAATCGAATAATCTTTGAATCTTTCGATGAGCTTTATTTTTGTGCCATTGTACGAAGACCTCCCAAGGTTCACAAAAAGGTAGTAAGGAATGAAATCCTTGATCTTACTTGGTTGAAGTTTTAGTGTAAACTTTACGTCGCGCCCCTCGATGAGCTTGGAAAGTCTCCTGTTGACGGTTCTAGCGGACACTCCAAGCTTTTTCGATAGCTCCGACACAGGGAGTCGAGGCTCCTCTAAAAGTGTTAGCATGATTCGTAAGTCAAGTCTAGTGAGCGTCCTCCTGTTTTCTATAGTCGTATACTCTGCGTGAAATCTTCTTTTGACCTCAAACTCGTTTAGGATCGAAAGAATTTGCCTTTCTTGAATTTGTGCCTGCTTTATGGAGTTTGCCAGAGTAAAGACAAGCAAACTTCCTTCAATGCACACAATCGCTGTATAGAAATACGGTAAATCGAACAACTCTTCGATTTTGCCACACATTACGCTATGCCTTTTGTTTTCTAAGTAAAACGCATATGTAGAAATTTCAAGATTTTCGAATTTGGGTATCATCCTGAATCCTTCGATCACACCTTCTCTCACAAGCTTTTTTATTCTGTTTGCTACAGCATTTCCAGTCAACCCTATCGACCTACCGATCTTTTCGGAAGAAAGCCTCGCGTTTTGTGATAGTTGCGTCAAAATCTGAATATCATGTTGATCCATATCCTGAATCATTACGCTTAAGTAAAATAAATTTCTTTTTAATTGGTTTGTGTTAGTTGAACATTCGAAGAGCTTATTTTTGCTTATTACCTCACTAAACTGAGCTTTATGGGAGCTCAGGAACCCGTTGTGGTGCACAAAGGCTTGGAAAACGTTTACGTGTGTGAAAGCAACATCTGCTTTATCGATGGAGAAAATAGCAGGCTATTATACCGTGGATATAGCGTCGAAGACCTGGTCGAAAACTCTTTTTACGAAGAAGTGGCGTATCTGCTTTTGTACGGAAGGCTTCCCAAAAGAGAAGAGCTTTCAAGCTTTGTAGAGAGTTTAAGACAAAGCTACGAACTTCCGAAGGTGATGCTTGATTTATTGAAACAGTTTCCAAAGAACGCACATCCCATGGACGTTTTAAGAACGGGTGTCTCGATGCTTTCTTTTTTCGACAATTCGTCCGATGATTACTCGCGCGCACTAAGAATTATAGGCGCAATGCCCACAATAGTGGCCTCTTTTGCAAGGGCAAGAAAAGGGCTTGAGCTTGTAGCCCCAAAAAAGGAGCTTTCGATTGCCACGAATTTTCTTTATATGTTAAACGGTAATGAACCCGATGAGGAAGACGCGCGCGCAATGGACATCGCGTACATAGTGCACGCAGAACACGAAATGAATGCGTCAACTTTTTCTTGTATTGTGACCGCATCCACTCTGAGCGATCTTTACTCCGTGGTCACCTCAGGCATCGCCACGCTCAAAGGTCCTCTACACGGCGGGGCGAACGAAAGAGCGCTCGAGTACTTTTTGTCGGTTGGCTCACCAGAAAAAGCGGAAGAAGCGGTTGAAAAAACTCTTAATGCAAAACAAAGACTTATGGGCTTTGGTCACAGAGTTTACAAAAACTACGACCCTCGTTACAAAATTCTCAAACCGCTCGCAAAAGCGCTTAGCGAAAAAAAGGGAAAAGCGTGGGTTTACAAAACAGCCGAAGCGGTTGAACAAGCCGCCTTAAAAAGGCTTTCAGAACACAAAATTTTCCCAAACGTAGACTTTTACTCAGGCATCCTGTTTCACGCACTAGGAATAGAAACCGACCTTTTCACACCAATTTTTGCGATGAGTAGAAGCGTAGGTTGGATCGCACACGCTTTGGAGTATGTGCAAAACAACAGATTGATAAGACCAAAGGCTTACTATACTGGTGAGCTCAACAAAAAGTACACACCGATAGACCAACGGTGAAAAGTGTGCAAAAAAGCGTCGTGCTTTTTGCTCTGCTTGCGATATCGTTGAGTTTTAATCTGTTTTTCTTGCTAAGAACCACAGTTTACGCACCATTTTCATCATATGTGGTGTGGAACGTCCCTACAACGCTTTCCGCACACAGCTATCTTTTTTCTAGCATGTTCGACACATTCGAAATGAGCGTTACACTAAACGCGAATTCAAGCGTTTATGTCTACGTGTTCACACCAACGGAGTACGTGCGGTTTCAGACAAATCCCGCCTCTCCTCCAAGCTACGTGGCCTTCTATTCAGGAAAGTATATCCACTTTGTTTGGAACTTGAGCGAAGGTTGCGGCGGCTACCTTTGGGTGGTGTACAACCCATCAGCGCACACCGTTTTGATAACACCATACGTAGTGGCCACGTATCACCCTTCTACTGCGCCGACGGGTGTTTGCGCAGAGAAAGATTAATCCCTATCTTTTTCAAGTTTTTAGTGTGTATCAAACTTCTAACAAAGCGGTTTACATAGTTCTTGTGATAGGCATTCTCCTTGGCGCGCTCGCTGGTTTTACGATCTCTTACACCACTCTGAGCAACAAAATTCAATTTCTTCAAAATGAAGTGAACACACTTGCAAGAAACCAGCTTGCGCTTGAAAAGATTGCTAGCGTGCCTGTCGAGCCAGTCGAGACCGCAAGCTACCAAGGGATGTCTAATCTTTCCACTCTTTACCAAAAAACTGTTAGCTCGGTCGTAGAAATAGAAGCGATCCAGCAACAAGTGATTCAGGGAATATTTGGTTTTCAAGTTGAGCAAGTGCCAGTTTTGGGTTCTGGATTTGTTGTGGAATACAACAAAAGCTTTTACATAATAACAAATTATCACGTTGTTGAAAACGCAACGAGTGTTGCTGTAAAATTTTACGATGGGCGTTCTTATCCCGCTAAAATTGTGGGAGAAGACAGATTTAGTGATCTTGCGGTTTTAAGCGTTAACGCACAAGGTGAAAACATAAAACCACTGCCACTCGCAAACTCCTCACAGTTGCAAGTTGGTGACACTGTGGTCGCAATAGGAAACCCATTTGGTCTTTCAAACACTTTTACCGTTGGAGTTGTGAGCGCACTAAACAGGATTTTGGACGATCCTGTAGCCGCGCCTTATTCAATAGCAGGCGTGATTCAAATCACCACACCGATTAATCCTGGTAATTCGGGTGGACCACTGCTAGACCTTGCGGGTCAAGTGGTGGGCGTGACAACTGCGATCATTGCGAATAGCCAAGGACTTGGTTTTGCCATACCGTCTAACGTCGTGGCAAGAGAGCTGCCGTATCTTGTGGCAACGGGTAGATACGATTTACACCCTTACTTTGGCTTCTCTGTAGTCACCATGAACTATTATATAGCGCGTGCGATGAACACTAGTGTGACATACGGCGTGCTAGTTCAACAGGTTTTACCAAACAGCCCCGCTGCCAAGGCGGGTCTAAAGGGTGGAAGCTACCAAGCTCAGATTCTCGGAGAACCTGTGTGGCTAGGCGGTGATATAATACTTGCGGTGAACGGCACACCTGTACAAGGCACGAGCGACTTGCTCTCCTATCTACAGCACAACGTGCTACTGGTGAAACAGTTGTTTTTACTGTGTATCGAATGAACGAGACAATTAGCATTCCAGTTGTCGCAGGATATTTACCAGAAGAATAGCCAAAAATGTTATTCGCTTTTTAAATGAAATACGTTAACTTTAAATTTTTGACATAAGTTTGTGTTCGAAATGGAACAAATGTGTGAAGGTTTGCGCGCTAGAGAGTACGCGCTTTCTAAAAATCATAGTCTAAGAAACAAACTGGTAGACGTACAATCTGCGCTTTCTCTGATTAACGATAATGACGTTTTGGCAATTGGCGGTACTGTGATCACACGAGACCCGTATATGCTTATTTGGAACATTATCAAAGCAAAGAAAAGGAACTTGACCGTTGTGCGGACGATGTTCAGCTTCGAAGCTTTACTGTTTGCTGTAAGCGGTGTCGCAAAAAAGTTTATAACTTCTTGGATGTCTATCGCTGGTCCGCTTGGTATTTCAAAAACACTTTCGGATGTGCTTAATCGCGAAGAAATCGAATTAGAAGAATGGAGTCATATGGGAATACTCAACCGATTTCTTGCAGGTTCCATGGGAATCCCGTTTATACCCACTTATACAATGATAGGCTCAGATCTTGTGAAAAAGCTACCCGTGAAATATATCAATTGTCCGTTTACTGGAGACAAACTGTGTTTAGTGCCTGCAATAAATCCTGATGTTGCGATAATACACGTTCAAAGAGCTGATGAATATGGAAATGCGGAGATATTAGGCATGCCTATACAAGATAAAGAAATAGCCCTTTCCGCAAAAAAGGTTATAATCAGCGCAGAAGAAATTGTGAGTAATGATTATATAAGAGATAAGCCTTGGAGAACCTTAATTCCGCACTTTGTTGTCGACGCAGTTGTCCACGCGCCCTTCGGGGCTTATCCCACCGAATGTCAGGGTTACTATGAGGCGGATATAGATTATTTGTCGCGCTTGGCAACAATAGACAAAACTGAAGGTGAAAAGGGAATATTTAATTTCATAAATGATTCTATTTACAACAGAGATAGCTTTTATGAGTTTATAAATTCAATCAGCTCGTCCCAAATAATTAAAAGAATTTCTGTCATGAAAGAACTTATGAGGGGAGAGTGATGTCTTACACCACAAGAGAGCTTTTAGCAGTGCTTACCGCAAGAGAAATAAAAGATGGCTGGTCGGTATTCGTTGGCATAGGAATAAGCCAACTTGCCGTGGAATTGGCAAAGAAAATGGGTAAAAGAAAGCTGTTCACAATTTATGAGGGTGGTTCGGTTGACCCAGAACTAAAACCACCGTATTTGCCATATTCGACCAATGATATACGAGTGGGTTACAAAGCGTTGATGTATCCATCGTGTTTAGATACGTTTATTTACTTACAACGTGGCTATGTTGATTTGGCGTTGATGAGCGCTGCGCAAATCGACATGTATGGAAACTTGAATTCAAGTTTGATAAACAAAACGGTTCTATTATAAAGTTTCCAGGAAGCGGGGGGTGCAAACGATTTGGCCACACTAGCCAAGATGACAATTGTTGTATTACCGCTAGAAAAAGAAGATTCGTTAAGAAAGTTGATTTTGTCACAAGTCCAGGTTGGGTGGAGGGTGGTCAGAGCAGAAAAGAACAGGGAATTATTGGAGGGGGTCCTTATAAAGTGATTACTGACAAAGCTATTTTCGATTTCGAACCTAATACCAAAATGATGAGATTAGAGGGCGTTTTGACTGGAATGTCATTAGAAAAAGTGCTCGAAAACATGGAATTTAAACCTCTTGTAAAAGAAAGCATAATTGAAATACCACCGCCCACAAATGAAGAATTGCAAATTTTAAGAAGTTTAGATCCACAAAGAGTGTTCATCAAATAGCGTGTTCTAAGGAATTAATGCTTGCAGAATATTGGTTAAAGAAGTACCCAAATTCGATGAACAAAAATGTATTTTTCAACTAAAATCGTGATTTTAGTAAAGTTTATATCGAACAGTTTTATTGTGTTTTTATGCGTCGTAAAGATAGGGCTATATCAAGGGCACTTTTGATTGTCATAATAATTATAATTGCAATAGTTGGTGCTGGTATAGGATATTCGTTGTACAATCTCTCAAGTGGTAAAGGGAAAAAACCAATCTTAATTGGTATGATCACACCTTTAAGTGGAACATTTGCGCCTGATGGGCAACTCACTTTATACGGCGCTGAGCTTGCCATTAATCAAACAAATGCCAATGGCGGAGTTTTGGGTAGACCTTTGAAACTTTTAGTTCAAGACGAAGGCCCCTCTAGCTCAACGGCTCTATCTGCCGCGCAGATATTAGTGCTACAGGACAATGTGAGTTTTCTTATTGGACCTTTCTTTAGTGGAGATGTGGCGGCTGTTTTGCCTCTTACTTACTCACACAAGGTTATAGAAATACTTACGGTATCAAGTTTAGATGCCCTTATGAAACCTCCTCTAAATGAATATCTATTTAGAGTGACTTTGCCAGACATGGGGTATGCGTACATGGCTGTGCAATGGCTCAGGATGATCGGTGCAAAGAATTTTGATTTTATGGCAGAAGACTATTTGTATGCTCACGAAGTCGCGAATGAAACTATTGCTCTTGCAAAGCAGTACAACATTACGCCTATTTCGGTAAACTTTTACCCAGGAAGTGCAACAGATTACACTTCTGCGATAAACCAAATCGCAAGCGAAAAACCTGACGCTGTTATCGTTATCATGGAAGGAACAAACGGCATAGACTTTCAAAAGCAGTATGCTGCAAATCCAATAACTTCTAAAATCCCTGTTCTTCATTTAGAAAGTCTTTTGGACGATCCGTCTCAAGCTCAAAGTGTGGACGCTGCCGTCCCAGATGGTATGCAGTATGTTTTCTTAGGCGAAATTTCTACACTCACTAATGTTTCACAATCTTTTGGCAAAGAGCTACAAAGCGCTTATGGAATTCCTTATAACCACTACGCGGCGGATGCATACGATGGCGTTATGGTTTTAGTTCAAGCGATAGAGAGAGCTGGAAGTTTAAACACTACGGCTGTGGCAAAGGCCCTAATGGAGACCAATTATGTTGGTCCTGGTGGGCACATAGTTTTTCAAGATAATCACAATCCAATTATAGGTCCTGGCTATTTAACTGGTACGATGTACCAAGTGACAGTTCAGCCAAACGGTAATTTGGTGTATAACATTATATGGCCAGAAAATGTGGCTAACTTTACGCCAATCAACCCTGCTACAGGAAAACCCTATAGCTAAGTTTTTGGTGAAATTATGCTTTATGGCCTTATTTCTTCACTAATTGGGGGTGTGACATATGGACTTATTATTAGCCTAATGGCGGCTGGCTTATCGCTGATTTATGGTGTAATGAGCAATGTTAACACTTCGCATGGAATGTTTTACATGCTAGGAGGATTTCTTGCCTTTCTTGCATCATTTTACTTGCATTTACCTCCCTTTTTTTCGTTACTTTTCACATGTTTGGCCTCATTTGTTATAGGTATTGGCGTTCTTCTTTTGATAGTTCCTTCTTCTTTGAGAGTGACTACAGACCCTGATTCTCAAAATCAAGTCATGATTCTGCTATTAGCATTAGCCACAGCTACAGAGTATGTTGTTCTTCTGGTCTTTGGTGGGAGTTCTGTAGCTGTTCCAAGCATGATTTATGGTACATTAACCTTTGCGAATGGAGTCTATATCACGTATCAAACCTTGCTTGCTTCATTAATTTCGGTTGTGAGCTATTTGTTACTTTATGTTTTTCTTAAATTTACAAAAGTTGGGTTGGGAATCAGGGCTTTTGCACAAAACAAAGACCTTGCTAGAGCTATAGGTATCGAGGGTGAAAGGTTGTCACTTATCGTGTTTGGAATCGGAGTTTTGCTAGCGGCCTTAAGTGGAGCCCTTCTTGCGTCGATATTTAGCGTCAACTCTGCCTCTGGTTGGAATGAATTAGTAATTTCGTTTGTAATAGTCACTTTAGGAGGAATTGGTAGCATCTTTGGTAGCTTATTAGGTGGTTTAATTTATGGAATCGCTTATTCTATTGCGTTGTATTACTACCCTTCTTACGCATTCATTATAGTGCTGATTTTGATATATCTTGTGCTTATAATTAAACCTACAGGACTTTTAGGTGAAATAATTGAAAGAGTTTAGGAACACCAATAAAATGGATTTGAACTTAATAGTATTTTTTGCTATGATTCTGCTTTTAATCGCGATTGGACTGACGAAATTAAACTATTTAAAGTATGTTATGATGTATTTCATTTCTTTTGCTCTTTATTCGTCTTCATGGGATCTTCTTTATAGCTTTTCTGGTCAGCTATCTCTTGGCCATGCCATACCCTTTGGTGTAGGCGCTTTTGCAATTGCGCTTTTAGCGTCTGATTTTAATTTCTCTCCGATATTCGCGTTAGTTTTGGCATCTCTAGTTGCGGCTATTGTGGGAGGTGTTATAGGAACAACCACTATAAGGTTAAGACCAGCGTATCAAGGAATAGCGATGCTTCTTTTCTCACAAGTGTTATACTGGTTTAGCCTGATAAAATACGGTGACGAAGGTATATCCTTTGGTTTTTACAAAGGAGCGCAAATTGTGACAACAGCACAAGTTTATATAGTTGGACTTTTTGTCTTTGTTATAGGAATTGGTTCTATTTATTATATTGAGAACTCAAAGCATAGATTAAAACTGATAGCAACAAAAGACGATCAAATCGCTGCTGAAGCCGCAGGTTTGCACGTTTCCAAATACAAAATTGCAATTTTCTTTTTAAGCTCCTTTTTTGCTGGATTAGCTGGTGCCTTTTTTGCGTTGTATTCGCTCACACAGATTACACAATATTTATGGTCTCCAACTCTTTTCTTCCTATTGGAATGAGCATAATTGGCGGAAGCGGAGGGGTTGGAGGAGCAATTCTAGGAAGCTTAATTATTAGCCTTCTTAATGAAATAATTCCTGTTTACTTCTCTCTCGCAACCGCGTATATAATATATGGGATCATGGTAATTGTGATTTTACGCTTTTTGCCTACAGGCATAATAGGAATATTAAGCAAAACTATAATTAGTGTTAAAAACGAACTAATTGTAGATTCTAAGCTGGTTAATGGGAAAAAACTAAATAGCTCTCGCTTTAAAAAGTGATCAAAAATGTCGGTTATACTAAGCGTCAATGGTGTTTTTAAGAGGTTTCAAGGAGTTATTGCTTTGAATGACGTTACGCTAAACTTCGAGGAAGGAAAAATTTACGGTCTAATAGGCCCAAATGGTTCTGGCAAAACAACCTTAATTAATGTAATTAGTGGTTTCGTAAAACCTGATATGGGTGATGTTTTCTATAAGGGATTAAAAATTACTAAACTCAAACCTTATCAAAGAGCTCAAATGGGTATAGCGAGAACGTTTCAAATTCCGCGTATTTTTTCAAGTTTAACCATAGAAGAAAACATAAAAGCTGTAATTCAATCAGATTCCAGCTTTATCGAAGGCGTTCTTTCGGATTTTGGTTTGAATAATATAAAACACAAAATTGCGTCTACGCTTGGATATGCGGAAAAGAAAATCGTAGAGCTTGCTAGAACGATGGCTTTGAATCCTAGCTTTGTAATGTTGGACGAGCCTCTTGCAGGACTAGACAATAAAGGCATTGAAAGAATGCTTTATCATATAAAAAATCTTAATCGTAATTTCAAGAAAACATTTCTGATAACCGAACACAATCTAGATGAATTGATGTCAATTGCTGATCATGTTATAGTTTTAAACCAAGGAAGAGTTCTTGAACAAGGAGAACCTGACAAAATTAAGGAAAGTCAACTAGTTCACGAGGTGTATTTTGCCAAATGAGTATGCTAGAAACTATAGATTTAAAAAGTGGCTATGAACATGCTGAGGTGCTTCACGGAATAAATCTTAAAGTTATAGAAAAAGAGTGCACAGTGTTATTAGGACCGAACGGTGCAGGAAAATCCACGCTTTTAAAGACTATATTCGGCATACTAAAACCAATTAGTGGAAGGGTTTCCTTTAGAGGTAAAGAAATAAATGGCGCAAAACCCAAGGAAGTGGTTAGACTTGGTATTTCATACGTTCCACAGGGCGCTGAAGTGTTCCATAACATGACAGTCGAAGAAAACCTTAAACTTGGTGGATATGCGCTCGATGACAAATTAGCATTAAACAAAAATCTTGAAAGGGTTTATGAACTGTTTCCAAGATTAAAAGAGAGAAGAAACCAAAAAGCAGGCTTTCTTAGCGGTGGAGAAAGACAGATGCTTGCTATAGCGCGCGGTTTGATGACACAACCCAGTCTTTTAATGCTCGATGAACCCTCAATAGGGTTGGATATTGGAAAACAAAATATAGTGATTGAAACTTTAAAGAAATTAAAAGAAGCAGGTATAACTATACTGCTGGTGGAGCAAAACACGAAAATTGTTTCTGATGTTTGTGATAAAGTGTATATTATTAATGGGGGCAGAATAAAATACGAGGGGGAGAAAGAGATCCTCTTTCAGCGAGAAAAGCTGGCAACGCTTTTTCTTTGGTGAAATAGTTACATGATTTATTCGACGCCACTCCAATCAACAATTGTCTTTACTAGAACTTTGGTTGCATTAATCACATCTTCTATGTTTACATATTCGTCAGTCGCATGCATCTGTAACGTGTCACCAGGGCCAAAGATAAGACTTGGAGTATTTCCGTATTTATTAAGAAATCTTATATCAGCGGCCCCAGTTCTACCGCTTATAACGGGTTGAGAGTTTAAAACTTCAGTGTAGCTATTTTTTATCACTTGCAAAATTGGATGTTTTATGTCCATTTCAGATGGTTCTGCAAAATAACCAGTGTATTCGACCTTTGGAGGATTGTTTTTCATCCAAGGATCCTGATTTGCAACTTCTTCTATATATTTTTTGAAATCTGTTTTTACTTGGTCGGAATTTTCGTTTGGAAGTGTTGCAATACTCCCTTTTAAAACTGCGATATCCGGAAATGCACTCGGATAATTTCCCGCTCTAAATTCTCCAATGATACAAGGTAGCGCTTCTATTTTGTCTGGAAAAAGCGGATGGTTTAACACGCTTATCCTTAATGCTTCATAATGCTCTACTGCTTGTTTTATCTTATAGGCTAGGTCTATCGCATTTACTCCCATTCTCCTATTTTGTATTCCTGCGGGTTTTCCTTTAATTGTTATTTCAAACCAAATCCTTCCGATACACGCTGGTTGTATTTTCATACTACTAGTTTCTAAACTTATTCCAGCATCAGCTTTATATCCACGTAATACACAGTCTAGAGTGCCATTTCCACTAAGCTCTTCGTCCGCGGTGTACTCAAGAATGATATCTCCTTTGAGTTTTAATCCCATCTGCTTAATAATTTTTACAGCCGAGGTCATTGCGGCTAAACCAGATTTCATATCGGCGGCCCCTCTTCCATAAATTCGGCCATTTATAATCTCTCCGCCCCATGGATACTGACGCTCCAGGCTTCTCTGGACCAGGAGGAATTACATCTACATGGCCATTAAAAATGAGCGATTTCCCACCACCCGATCCTCTAAGTACTGCTACAACATTTGGTCTACCTTTATAGTCTTTTTTTACTGGCACGAAGGCAGGATGGTTCTTTAACCTATCTAAGTCTGGTTCCCATACGTCAACTTCTAATCCTAATCCACTTAAATATTTAGAAAAGTAGTTTTGTATTTCTGTTTCTTCGCCAGTTACACTCGGTATTCTTAAGATATCCCTTAAAAGCGAAATTATGTTTTCACGTTCGTTCTCTACCCTTTTGCTCACTTCTTTTGCTGTAATACTTTGTGTCATGAGGAAATGTCCGTCTTTTCATCATATTTAAGCTTTCCGCTGCATCTCAGATCCTATCCGGATAAGCATTCATCGTGTCACCTCCACTCAATGTACCAGTGCACGAATAGTTCGAGGAAGTCTATGAGTAGTGTAAAGAGTGTTGGGGTTGATGTTATTATAGAACACCCGTGTCTTTTAGGACCCGAAGACTCAACAGAGCTTACCCAAAGGTTTGGTGCATGTGGTTGTGGAACCCCGCTCGAATCACGGCTTCACGGTAGCACGCGCCTCTATCCGTGAACAGGGTCTCCGAGACACCTCCTCAGCCTCAGAAATCTGAGCGCGTTCTCCATGGTTCGGGTGTGAGTGAAACACCGAACCAGATGGGTTACCTCATTACAGCGTCCACTGCACGTAGACGGGTCTGCCACCGCAGTTCACCGCGATCGCTCTGGCTTCGCCTCGAAGCCTCAACCTTCTTCACCCCTGAACACTCGACTTCGAGGCTCGGTAGAGCACCCAAAACCGCTTGAGCGCTCTCTTGAAAGAATCGGTGTGCTACAGAGTTTCAAGAAAAAGGTTTCTTTCAAAGAACTGGCTCAAAGCAAAGATAAGACTCGCTAAACAGCACGAACATGTAAGGATTTTAGACGTGACTCTTTAAACTCGGTTTTCTACTCACACAGGAGTACGACGTTTTGGTGTTAGAGGACTTAAACGTTCAGGATTTGATCCAGAAAGCGTAACCAAAAAGAGGAGGCTTCGGCTGTACGACTCCTCTTTCTCCGAGTTAAGAGGGTGCTTGGAGTGGGTTTTTAAACGAGGAAAAACCGTGCTCGCTGTATCCGCTTACAACAGCTTGCGTGAATCTCTGCGGAAGAATCAACCAGAACCTGCTTGGAGAACCGAGTGTTCCACTGCCCCCACTGTGGGTTTACCTTGGACCGTGACCTCAACGCTTCTCTTTTAAAAAAAGGTGGGTGCCACCCGGGTAGCCTGAAAAGCTTCGCCCAATGCCCTCCTTGGGGTTGGCAAGGAGACGCAAGGCGGAGCAATGATTCAGGAAGCTTCCGCCTTCAGGCGGGGGTAGCTCACATGCTATTCTACAACTTCGGATTTTAGCTGTTAAACTTTTTTTCCTAACGATCGAAAAAGTTGAACAACTGGCCGCTTTACCTAAAATCTTTTTTGTTATAAATTCCAAAAAATGTGAAACCGTGACGGAAGTCGCTGGTCACCAACTCAGCTTCGTGACGTCCGCCACAAAGTCTTATTTAGGTCAATCTCCAACTACGAAAAACTTTTTAAACTTACTCTTTCTAATGTGTTATGCCGAATACTACAATAAAATTGGTTTAGCTCTTCAAAATTATTTACTGCTGAGGAATACATAAG
>Ga0074076_100029_pt1 | contig 34544 bp, 32 predicted proteins | sample YNPg_D_FD_63713 | JGI IMG/M metagenome (GOLD analysis project Ga0074076, IMG submission 63713) | Hot spring microbial communities from Beowulf Spring, Yellowstone National Park, Wyoming, USA - YNP_Beowulf Spring_D v2 (version 2) | ecosystem: Environmental > Aquatic > Thermal springs > Hot...
AGTTAAGAAAATTAGCTAACATCTCTGCCAAGTTGTTCAACGAAGTTAATTATGAGAGAAGACAACAATTCTTTCAACAACATCAAGTTGGACTTTCAAGGTACATGTAAGAAGTACTATGAGAAGTACAAGGACATACTAGGTGTTAATGCACAACAAGTAATCAACAAGAACAATGAGGCTTGGTCATCGTTCTTCTCACTCCTTAAGCTGAAGAAACAAGGGAAATTGCCACCTCATATGAATCACGTTTCACCACCCCGTTACTGGAAAGACAGAGAGACAAAAAAGAGGAAGCTACTCTTGGTTATTAGACAAGACCGTTATGTTGTGGATGAGCAGAACCACAAGCTCATCCTCAAGGACTTCGGTCTAGAAATTGAATTTGTTGGTAGGCTTAGATGGTACGGCAAACAAGGTAGGCTGGAAATATACTACGACGACACTGAGAACGCCTGCTATGCTTCAATCCCAGTTGAGGTAGGTGTTGAGGTCACTAGAACGGGAAAGAAGAGTAAGTGGGTTGTGAGAGGAGAGAGGAAGTCCATTCAAGTTAAAGCACCAAAGGAAATCAAGGTAGCATCCATCGACTTAGGCATCAACGTTTTAGCAAGCGTTGTAGTAGATGACGGGACATGGTTGCTATACAAGGGTGTTAGGGCTAAGGAAGATTACTTCTACTTTCAAAAGAAGATAGCCGAAGTACAGTCCCAAGCGGACGAGGCAAGGAACATAGGTGAATATGAGGCTCAAGAAGAACTCAATAGAGAGAAGAGGAAACTCTTTAAGAAGTTAACCAGACGTCTCCTTCACTTGTACAGAAACTTAGCTTTCCCACTCTGTTAAAGCAGCTTCACGACCAAGGAGTTTCAACCATCTACTTGGGCTACCCGTACAATATTGCCCAAGAGAAGGGTAATAAGTTCACCGTGAACTTGTGGTCATATCGCAAGCTAGTAAACGCGATTGAATTAAAGGCTCAAGAGTACGGTATGAAAGTGTACGAAGTTGTTGAGTATAACACATCGAGATACTGTGCTCATCACGACGTTGAAGTCAATAGGCATCCAAGAGGAGTAGTAAGTTGCCCTAAGGGGCATAAACTGCACAGCGACTTAAACGGTGCATTGAACATCCTGAAGAAGGCTATCGGCACTGTAGTTTCAACAATGAAAAAACCGTTGTCATTCTTAGTACTGCATAACGGAGTAGCACCCGTAAAGGGGTGTAACCCTTGAGACCTCAGGGAACCCTCGCCCTTGAGAGGCGGGGAGGAGGTCAGAGCCTCTTTGCTTCGTGTGGGTAGCAAACGTAATCCAGAATGACGTTATACCCAGAGGTTACGAAATTTCTTACAAGGCAAGCGATGTTCCTCCAAGTGAGCTCAAACTGCCCCTTGTCAACCCAAGGAGGGTTTCTGAAAAAGATCATGTGGTGCACCAAATCGCCGGATATCAGCGCGCAAGGATTGGTTTTTTGAGCAACTCTTTGTGAAACGCTTGACTTTCCTGAAGCGGGCGGACCAGAAATCACGTAAACCGTCATAAGCTTAGTTTTTAAAAGCTTAAAAAAGCTTTTACGTATTTTGCTTGTGGCGCAAACGCTTTTCACAATTGGACACTCTTCACAACCCTTTGATTCGTAAAGCCACTCAAACTAAACCAAGTGAATCTCGTTGTGGACATTAGGAGGTTTCCTCGTTCAAAAACGAATCCGCAGTACAACTCAGAGGTTTTAGAGGCGAAACTCAAAGAAGAAGGCATTGGCTACCAGCACTTCGCTTGCCTTGGAGGTTTCAGAAAACCAAAAAGAGACTCGCCGAACACCGCTTGGAAAAACCCTTCTTTTCGAGGCTTTGCGGACTATATGCTTACCGCTGAGTTTGACGCGCCAAAAAAATGAGCTCACATCAAAGTATGTTCTTGGAAAAATCTAGGTCGCACCAAAGAAAGCCTTGACGTGTGGCCTAGTGAGATAGTAAAGTATGATGATTCCTATGATCGTTCCAATCGGAATTGAAATAAGGCTTATCACCGCAAAAACCATCGCGACGATTCGCGCCCAACTCTTTCCGTTGTAAAGCCCCCAAGCCAAAACGAGGTTTATGATTCCTATCACAATGAACAAAGCGCCAAAAGCCGCAAGAAAAGGCGCTATCGCGCCCAAAATTGTTCCTGCGGCAGCACCAGCCAATATAGAGTATAACCCACCGATCACCTCAAGCACCGCAAGCACAACCACACCAGTGGGTCTCTGGGGTGGCTGAGGAGGTGTGGGAGGTTGTGGAGGCGCTTGGCTTTGGTATGTAGGAGGTGTCTGCGGCTGAAAAGAGCTGAGGTTTGCTCCACAATTTGGACAAAACGCGGCGTTTTCTGGAACACTTACGCCACACGTTGGGCAATTCTTAGTCGACATGTTACGAGTAGCCCACTCTTACAAATAAACCTTGCTTTTGCAACATGAACAATTTTAAAAGCTTCGAACAACGCAAAATCGAAAGTCCGAGCTTTTACGAGCGCTTTCAGTTAAAGCTTAAAGTAGCTTTGCGGCCAACTGATACACCGGGTCAAGAAAACGGTAGTCTTGTATTATGCTCAGTTTTTCCAATGCCTTAATCGTACGCGTTAGCGTCGATTTGGGAATTATTTCTCCGCTTTTTTCTTCAATTAGCTTTCTAACGCTCGACCAGCTTTTTGCGCCGTTTGCGATCGCTTTTGCCACTTGTTTTTCCCTTTGGTTTAGCTTTAAAAGCTCGTTTCTTGCGGTGTTAATTGCGATTTCTAGGATTTCGTCGTAGTTTTTTCTTTCGACGTAGCTCATGCCGTAGTGCACAAGCCAGCCTGGTATTCCGTCAAAAAGCGCCACACCCTTTTCTATTACACTTCGCTCAACACTTTGCTTTAGTTCACCGAAGCCTCTTTGCAAAAACTCGCGTGATTGCTCTTTTGTGAACCTTTCAACACGAACCTCGGTGTAGTACCTGCCGAAAAGCGGGGATTCTGGGTTGTTCAACCCCAACAAAATCCTTGAGCAAACCTATTTGTGAGCCGCTCAGAACGAACGTGCAGTTTGGCAGGTTGTCGTAAGCGTACGCTATCGTGTTCTTGAGTTCGAAAGAAAGAGGTGGTCGTAGCTCTTGTATTTCATCAAGAACGAAAACCACGGTTTGCTTTTTCGTAAGCTGTTCGATTAGGCGCGGCAAACTGATGGAATCAACGCCTCTCCATTTCAGGGTGACTTCAACACCTGCGATTTTCACTCCGCTTATTCCTTTTATCACATCCCTTAGTTTTGTAAGAGAACCTGTAAGCCCCTCTGAGATTTTGCGGTAAAGATCAGCGGTGTTTCTCACACCTCTAAGGTCGATGTACACGCCTTTCCAGTTTTCTAAAAAGTAGCAAAGATTTTCCGATTCGCCTTATGCCAAGCACCAAGATTAACGGTTTGCCAATTGAGCGGTCGAGCAAGCTGTTTTTCCCTGTCAAAGAGCTCTTTTCTTGACGACTTGGGTCTTGGGTCGAATAGCAAGTTCCGCACCGGAACTAAGTTCCGCACCGGAACTAAAAATCTTATGCTCAAGCGTCATTGTGTCAGATAGGGTTTAAAGTGGTGGGGCTTCATGGATTTGATTTAGTGATCCCCGTGGGGCACATGGTTTCATATTCTTCAAAAATTTAAATCTGTAAGAAACAAAAGTTCGAGTTCAACTGGAAGTTCTGCTCAATGCTTTTGAATACTCAGAAAAACCTCTACTTTAGGTTGCCTTTAGAGTCCTAAAATCGAATATTGAATGATGGACTTCGTTGAATAGAAGCTGAGCTTCGACCCAAAGCCACGTGAGTATTCCGGTTGACTCGTTGTGTGATGGTAGAACTTTTGTTTGGGTTCGGGTGACGGCTTCACGAAACAATCCATTGGGGTTTTGCTCACATGCACATCACAAAAACTCAGGTTCTTCGAATACTCAAAAGAAGGTGCCTTGATGACCCTATCATCTTCAACCGTATCGCGGTTCTCGGTACCGAGAGGCTGTGGTTCGAGCCGATTTCAAAAGACCATGTAGACCAAACCTTTGGATAAACTCTGTCGATTCTTTGAGTATCTCAAGCATCTAACAAGAAACTTCTGCAACAACATCCAAGGAAAACGCTCTTTACACCCTTCGAGTTATTGTAGCTATTTATGTATATGTACACCAACTGGAGATAACGCGCATGAACGCTTATCTATACAATCTTCATTCACTATCACTAAAATTTTGAAAATATCTTCTTTTCATGTGTCCAGATAAAAACTTCCACTTTTGAATTGCACGCTCACCGACGATTATCTAGATGCAATTTTAGTTCTACAAAATAATTTTATATATGTGTTTAAATATATGTGTTTAACCTATATCTTTAGGCGAACAAAAATGTCGTTACGCAAGGAAGAGTTAATAAAAGTTTTGGATGAAATGCCTTATGCAATCGGCTTTCCATCAAAGTACTATCATGACCAGAATATTTTTCAACTAGAAATGGATCACCTTTTCTCAAAAAGCTGGCTTTGTGTAGCTAGAAGTGAGGATTTTGAAAAACCTGGCGACTTTCTTGTGCGTGAATTTGGGTCAGAATCAATTATAATAATACGAGGTGAAGATAATAAGCTTAGGGCTTTTCACAATTTCTGTAGGCATAGAGGCTCAAAGCTTTTTACTGATAAGAAAGGTTCTACGAAAATTATACAATGTCCATACCATGCATGGACTTACACGCTTAGTGGCAAACTCGTGGGAGCCCCAAATATGGAAAGGTCAAAAGTTTTTGAAAAAGAAAAATATTCCTTAGTACCTATAAAACTTGAGGAATGGGGAGGTTTTGTGTTTATAAACCTTGATCCTTCTTCACCGCCGCTTCAAGAATGGCTTAGCGGTTTTATTAATCTTTGGTCAAGGTTCGACTTTAGTAGGTTAAGAAGAGGGGGAAGACTGGTTTATGACGTTGCGACGAACTGGAAGATGCTATGTGAAAACTATCAAGAATGTTATCACTGCCCACCAGTTCATCCACTTACTAAACAAAATAACTCCTTATAACACCGCAAAAAAGATATCACATTTAAGCTTTAAAGAAGGCAAGCATTATAGTGCAAGTTACATGGAGTTCGCTGGAGACTACACTTCAATGACTAAAACTGGTTACACCAAGCGACCACTTATAAAAGGCATGACTTCTGAAGACAAAAGAAGAATCTATTATAGTTTAGTTATACCCAACATGTTCTTTAGTCTCCACCCAGATTATTTGATGATACACACGGTTTGGCCGATAAGTGTCGATAGAAGTCTTATTGAATGCGACTTTTACTTCGAACCAGAAGCGATCGCCGATCCGTCTTTCGACCCTTCCGATGCCATGGAAGCATGGGATGAGATAAACAAACAAGATTGGAATGTTTGTGAATTATCATCAAAGGTACGACATCTCGGTTTTATGTTCCAGGACCTTATGCTGACAATGAATCGGGAGTACACGGTTTTGATAAGTATATGGCACAGTTTTACGAAAGTTTTCTTGATAGTCTAAATGGAAAAGCCAGAGAATAGTTTATTCTGGAGGTATTTGTTTAAATATAAGATCAACTGGCACTCCTCTTTTTATATTTATGTATTTTGTAATATAGTATAATGTGAATAAAATAATTGGAGGTATAATGATGAGATCAATGCCCATCATGCCAGCGTATCCAAAAATCGCTGGGACGGTTATGTATTCTGAAAAACAAAAAGTGAATAAACGATTGTTCCAATGGCTATGACATAATACGCCCTACCACCAAAAATTGAATTTCTTACGATGGATTTTTCAAATTCTTCTCGTCTTTTTATTCTATAAAAGAGTAATGAAAAACCAACGATCGTTATAGGAAAAATAAGTATAAGAGCTATTCCTGCTGCTGAAAGCAACAAAGCTATTCCCGCTGTGACTGGCAAAACAAAGAACACGGCACCAATTAATGTAAGAATTATTGTTACGATTATGGCTTTGATAGGTGTGTGAAATCTTTCGTTTATATCAGCAAAGAAGTTAGGAAGTATTCTATCAAGCGAATAAGAAATTAAGAGTCTAGAGCCCAAAAAAACACCGCTCATTTGATACCATAGTAGCTGAATAATTACAACTATAAATATAAATGATGAGATGTAAATATTTCTACTTATTATTGCAGCTAAAAACGTTAAATAAGGTATAACAGGAAAAGGAGATCGACCATAGTCTATAGAAAGCGTATAAAGATTCGACAAAAATGTATAACTGAATGTATGGTAGCTTAAGGCTGTACTCGCAATAAGAATAAATGTATATATAGCTAAAGTTGTGAGCATTGCAAGTGGTATGTTTTTATTTACTTGCCTTACTTCACCAGCAATATAGATCACGGAAAACACATAAGATAATCCCACAATATAAAGAGGGTTGAGGGCAAGTGTGTTAATAAAGCTAGTTATCGAGGGAGGGGGACTATTGTATGATGCCCCCCAAACGTTTATCGCCTGTACGAGCGTTACATTGTTCGCAAATTGGTTAAGAGCACTTAAAGCAGAGGTTCGTGGAGTTAAAACCAATAAAATAAGGATTATTACAGATGCTATTAAAACTAGCGGTATAACAAGTGAATTAGCAAGTTTAAAAACTTTATAACCAAAAATTGGCAATGAGCCAACTAACGCTGTTAGCCCACCGCCTATTAAAAGAGTAATATATGGGGACTGAATTGAATTAGCAAGTTGTGTAAACATAGAATTATGTAAAACGACGCCCCAATATGTAAAAAGTGGAGCAAAACCGAACGAAACTAATGTGACTACTGTTACTCCCATATAAATAGGCACGGTTGTTACCAAATAGCTTGCATTTCCTATGAAGCCAAGTGCTGGGCTAAAAAATCTTGTTGTAAAGACATAATCGCCTGCAGTGCGAGGAGTGATCATAGTGATAATGGAAAATGCAAGCACAATTGGTATCATGCCAATAAAGGTGATCAATCCTCCTATTATTGGATCGCCACCAATTAAAGGAGCAGTGGAAGTAACATAGTTTACCGTAAAAAGGACTCCGCCTATTGATAAATTTATCCAAAGTGCATCTAAATATCCAAACTCTCTCAAAAGCCCTGTGGTTTCTCTCAAAAAGACTTTTCCATTTGGCATATTTTTTAAAACATAAGCTTATTTATATTCTTTTATCTAAAATTTCGCGCAACTGTTCTGAACATTTTTTGTGAATTTTTCCATTATAATTCGATTACGAATATGGATGTTGTTACTATTCACAAAACTTCGAGATTTAGAGTTAAAGAAGACTGTGTGAGTTACACGCATAAAAACCGTGAAACTGTCACGTGATAAGCGAAATGACACAAGAATAGAAAATCTTATAATATAAATATAAGCTGTGAAAAGCCCTTATCAAAAATAACCAACTCACTCGGAGTCCTTTTTCGTAATTTGCTAAATCGTTGGAAAAAGTTTATAATTCAGTATGGAAAAACAAAAAGATATATGGGAGAATCGACTCCCCCGAGTAAGCTGTTTCTTAGAGAAGCCACGGGGCTTGTAAGAGAACTTTCATGGTTTTCGTTCTTTACATATAGCATGAATATCCTCAGTATACAGTTTCTTTTGTATTATGTGGCAAGCCTAGTACCACTAATAGGAGGTAGTCTTTTTGTAGGATTTTCTCTTTATGCGTTGTTCATGCTCCTTGTATCGCTTCTCTATTACAACTTTACTGTTGCAATGCCAAGAAGCGGTGGAGACTATGTGTTTGTGAGTAGAGCGCTCAATCCTGGTGTTGGATTCGTTAGCAATTTTATGCAAGGCATCCTTTTATTGTTATTTGTAGGAATTAACGGTACAATATTTATTACAATTGGTTTGGATGCGCTTTTAGGATATCTTGGAGTTGCGTTTAAAAACTCTGCACTTTTAAGCGTTATCTCGTTTATGAGCGAGCCTATACCTGCATTTGTCATCGGATTCGTTTATCTTATCATTATGCTCGCTTTAGGAATATTTCTTCCTCCACGTTATGTTTTTGGTCTACAAAAAGTGGGTTGGTTCACCGTAATGGCTGCTACCATAGCAATGATAGCAATGCTTTTTGTTTTGTCACACTCGTTGTACGTATCTCTGTTTAACTCTTTTGTTTCGCAATACAAAGGTGTAACTACTGATTATTATAACCAAATAATTTCTGACGCTTCCTCTGCTGGTTGGACGCTTCCTCCGATTAACTCTTTATCCACAGGTGTTCTACTTTTTCCTGCTTTTGCTCTTAGCGGTTTTCTTAACTGGAATGCTCAAATAGCAGGGGAAGTGCGTAACATAAAAAAGTCAACTGTAATAGCTCAGTTTGGCTCGGCGCTAATATGGCTCATTGTGCTTGCAGTCTTTCTTTTATCACTTTACCACACAATTGGTTTTAACTTTATGTCAGCTATCGACTACCTTTTTTACAACGATCCAAGTAAGATTCCATTACCAGCCTATCCTTACGTTACTTTTCTTATCGCGATAGTAAGCAACCCAATCGTTGCGTTAATAATTCTTATTCCTATAATGATTGAATACGTGCTTTATCCCTTAGCAATATATTATTATATGTCACGCGGACTTCTTGCTTATTCGATGGACAGAATTCTTCCGGCATGGTTTGGACACGTATCTGAAAGAACGCATACACCAATAAACGCCATGATAACAGCAACGGTTGCAAGCTTGGTGATGTTTATTTTCGTAGTGCTTCCTGCTACAGCACCATATGCATTACTTCTAAGCTCTGTATACACTTGGGGTTCAGCAATCTTTCCAGTTTTCTTTGTGGCACTTTCTGCTTTTATAGTTAAATATACTAGACCACGCGTACACGAATTATTACCCATTAAGGGTTTGGCCTTACGCTTTATATCCATAATAGTAATGATTCTGAGCGCAACTATAGTCTACTTTCAACTTACGAATCCAGTTTATGGTGCAAACTCTCCCACAGCAATAGAAATGATCGTGGGAACCGCTTTACTTCTTAGCATAATCTATATTGTTGTCAGGTTAAGAAAAGGAAAAGAGTTCACTCTTGTATTTGGCGAAATTCCTCCGGAATGAACTAGGGCACTACCGATGGCTTTTGACCCGTAGGTTTTGGTAGAAAAACTTCTAACAAAGCCGTTTCGCCTTTATTCACAACCTTTAATGCTTCTTGAAGAGCTAAGTCAAATTCATCAACTGTCGAAACGTGTTTTGACCACACCTCAAGGGTATGTGCTATTTCTGCAAAATTTATTCTTGGCTGATCTATATCAACCGTTTCAAAATCTCCAGCTTTTTTAGACCATCCAGTCAAAGAATCTTCGATCGGAGGCCAGTCTATTCCCCAACATGCGTTGTTTAGCACTATATACAACAAGTTTATTCCATAATGCTTACAACTCCAAAGTGCTGAAACAATATTACCCATAGCGGCATCACCGTCTCCGAGAATGGCGACCACTGTTCGCTTGGATTGACTAATTTTTCCAGCTTTGTATAGCCCGTAATCCTTAACTTCGATATACTCTCTATCAGCTAGTGCTACACCATAAGCCATACCAGGTGTTATTCCAAGAAAAGCCGCTGGATTACCAAAATATGTTCCTGGTTTTTCTATTTTTACAGTCTTTATCAGTGAGTCCCAGTAAGACATCGATCCATCTACCATAACTTTTTCCTTGGACCAATGTTTATTGAGAATATAGCCAATTGACCAACCATCTAAAACACCCGCATCAAAACTTTTTTTTGCTTTTTCATCCCAGCTTTTAAGAAGTCTTTCATGATATTCGCTTATTTTGGCAGTTCTTTCTTTAATAACAGATTTATCACTCGACGCAAGTCTTTCGGATCCGATTTTAACTAGCTTCTCAAGTGTGGGAGCCATATCGCATATACAACGCATTGATGCTAGAATATAGGAAGAGCCATAATCACCACCTCCCGCTACATCTTGAGTTTTTTTAGGATCACTTGAAAGCTCAATTACTTTCACATCATTTTCAAATTTATAAGGAGGTAAAAGTCCCATTTCTACTGATAATACTAGTTTAGTTGATGGAAAAAGAAGGGGAGTGCCATAACCATCAAAAAAGCCCACATGTAGAGGATCTGTTATGGGATAATTCATGAAAAAGCGTGCCTCGCTTACAGCAACACCGAATGTATGAGCAAATCTTTTTAATGCTTCTACACTAGCAGGATGCCTTCCTAATTGCGAAGTAAAAAGTTGAACAAATTCACTAGTAACAACTAAATCGACGATTTTATTCAATGATAGATCGTCAGGAATTCTTGAAGAGTAAGTTTCTGTATGCCGATCTAAATGATACACTTTACCGATTCTTTGCGCCATAAGATCTTGTCTTAAAGCGAAAAAGACTGGTCCTGTGTGTTCAACTGAAGCCATAAGAAAAGCTTTGTTAATATCGTCTGGTAACATTTCAAGACTGTTGACTTGTGTACACCATTTTATCCAAGGCCTTATTGGATAAGCTGGATCACTATGATAATGATATTCTGGTAAACCATTTGGAATAGGTATGCCCGCTATATTAGAAGACGCAAAGACCACTATCGGTGCAGAACTTAAAAAAGCAGCATAGAAAGCCCCAGCGCAATTTAGCGTGCCCACTATTCTATCTATAAGCGCCACACCGACTTTTTCTGAAGCCAAGGAATAGCCTATAGCGGCGGACACAGAAACAAACTCGTGCAAACCCTGAATCCACTTAGGAGGCTTTACCACAACCATTGCATCTTGGATATCGGGCATTCCCGCACCAGTTGTTCCAAAAACAAACTGAACACCTTTGTTTTTTAATAGCTCAACAAAAAGATGGCCACCCGTTTCCACGTAAATTCTTTCTTGTAAATCCAAATAAGACCCCTTAATCTAATCAAAGACTTTCTTAAAAGGTATTTTATTTGATAGTATTTAGATGAGTTCACACGTGGTACTCTTGGCGTACCACTATCACATTAAATAAAGTCAAGAAGTTATTCTCATGTTCTGTTACGTGTAACATTCTTGTTCCTTAAGGCACTAAGACTCAAACGAACTCTTCGGTCAATAGTTTTGAAAGCGTACGTTAGCACCTCATACTACGCCCAGTAAGTATAGCTGGTTCACTAAGGCTTCCCCCTCTTAAAAGACTTGAAGATTACGCTTGGTTCATACAAAGTATTGGATTGTCTTATTTTTGTGTCAACCGTAACCCAATTAAGTCTACCATACTTGGTTTCAAAATCGGGCCAGATACTTGGAGAGAGTCTAAACAAACACGTTGCAACGCATAACTACTTAAGCACGAATTCTTTTCGCAAGATACTGTCCCGATAAGCGATGGATGAGCGTGGAAGCCAATTATGGAATATTCTTATCCATACCCTATTTTTCGTAAATTTAAATCTTTGAGGTACTTAAAAACATCGTGAGTAGTGCCATAGTGAAGCTACCATATTCAAACCGTATTACCTTTAACGTTTAAAATTTGGATAGTAGCACAATTTGAACGTAAGTAAATATAAAAGAAAAGAATGCTATAGTATTGAACGAGTTAAGAGATCTTCTTCTTAAAGTGATCTTTCTAATAATATTCGTATAACGTTATTTAATTTAAAGATTTGCTACCAAAATATTAATGAAATAAGCTCATTTATTCAGAATTTTTGTATTACAAATTAATTATATGGGCCAGAGGTTCTCCTAAAACAAATCTTTTTATTTCTAAAGCACCTCTTTTTCTTGCTTCTTTTTCAGAATTTTCTGAGAGGAATGCGATATGAGGCGTGATTATGACATTTTCTAGTTCAAAAAGGGCGTTTTTTATAATAGAACCTTCTTGTTCGTTTGAAATAACGTCGAGTGCCGCACCAGCTATTCTGTTTTTCTTCAACGCTTCTATTAGCGCTTCTTCGTCTATAAGTTCCGCTCTTGCTGTGTTTATTATAAAACTACTACGCTTCATCATTTCTAATTCTTTTTTGCCAATCATTCCTTTAGTTTCATACGTGAGTGGTACGTGTAACGAAATAAAGTCTGAATGATTTAGAACGTCTTCTAACGAGACAAGTTCGACTGCTAGTTTCTTTGTAACATCAGAAGACACATATGGGTCATATGCCAACACCTTCATACCTAAGGCTTGGGCAATACTAGCCACAATACTCCCTATTCTACCAATACCTATCAGTCCTAAGGTTTTACCCTTTAAAAGTATAGGAGAAAATGGTGCTCTGTAATCCCAGACTCCCTTTCTAGTTCTTTTATCAAACCAAACTATTCTACGGGCTAAGGCCATCATAAGCGCAATAGTATGCTCAGCAACCTCAGTACTGCAGTAATCAGGAACGTTACACACTAATATTCCTTTTTCGCTAGCCGCTCTGATATCAATGTTATCAAAACCAGTACTTGCATTAACGATAAGCTTGCAGTTTTTAAGCGATTCAATCACTTCTGAGGTGACTTTCATAGGATACCATACAAGTATAGCTTGAGCGTCTTTTGCCAAACTTTTTGCTCGTTCTTCTGAATAAGGATGTGCTAAATTAAGCTCTACAAGGCCATCCAATATTTCAAATTCAACCGTGTTTGGTGGAGGGAGAAAATCGACTACAATAGGTTTCAAGTTAATCACCGTTTTTATCACGAATATATATGATTATTGTATTACTGAAAAGCTTATTGTGAAGGAAGAAATAATAATTTGCAATGAATTTGTATTTTGGTTATTAAAAAACAATTAGCATTACAAAAGATTTAAAACTTTCAATATTTTTTAGTTTTTATGGAGTTTGACGCTATAGTAATCGGCGCGGGAAACAACGGCTTAAGCTGTGCAAGAAAACTTGCTTCAGCTGGCGCGCGCGTCGCGATTTTTGAAAGCTCAAGCGTTCTTGGTGGTGCCGCGCGCACAGAAGAGCTTTGGCCAAACTACAGAGTTTCCTCAGCAAGTTACGTGTTAAGCCTAATGCCACCCGAAATAATTCGTGAGTATGAACTAGAAAGGCACGGTCTTAAAATGCTTCTAATGGAACCTTCGATGGTTCAGCCGTTTCCAAACGGAAAACAACTTATAATGTGGCGTGATCCGCTGAAAACTTTGGACGAAATAGCAAAGTTTTCAAAAAGGGACGCGCAAACCGCGGTCGAGTACTACGAAGAGTGGGAGAGATTCTTTCAGATTTTCGATCGCCACCTTCTTACACCAAATCCGCCACGCGTTTACGAACTAGAAGAAGAGCTGATAAAAAACGGCTTGGAACACCTAATACCTCATATGCTGTACGGCTCAATCGGCGACTTTTTGGACGAACACTTCGAATCTGATGAAGTAAAGGTTGCGCTTGCGCCAGAGGCGATAATCGGCTCTTTTGCAGGTCCTTACACACCTGGTAACATGGTGAACATGATTTTACACACAATGGGGATGTCCACAGGGGTAAGAGGCGCTTGGGCTTATGTAGAGGGCGGAATGGGTTCCGTTTCTCGTGCGCTCAAAAACAGCGCAGAAGAGCTCGGTGTCAAGATCTTTTTGAACACAAAAGTGAAGAGCATTTTGGTTGAAGGGGGAAGGGTAAGGGGCGTTGAGCTTGAAGACGGAAGAAGGGTTGAAGCAAAAGTGGTAGCTTCAAACGCGGATATAAAAACCTCGCTGCTTGATCTTTTGGGCGAAGAGCACTTGGAAAAAAGCGTAAAAAGAAGAGTACGCGCGCTCAAAAACATCGGCGTTTCTACGAAGGTTCACGTTGCGCTTGCACTCAATTCCGCGCTTTCGCGAAGGAATAGACACGCAGCTTGCGGTGTCTTCGATCATTCACATCGCGCCGACGCTTGAGTACTTGGAAAAGGCGTATGACGAGGCAAAATACGCAAAGCCTTCGACCAACCCGTTTATTTCACTAGAGTTTCCGACGGTTTACGACAAAACGCTTGCTCCGCAGGGCAAGCACATAGCGTCGATGTTCGTTCAGTACACGCCTTACAACGCGCAATGGGACAAGTTAAAAGAAGAGTACGTGGAAAGGGTTTTGGATGCTGTGAGCGAGTACGCGCCTGATTTCAAAAAACACGTTTTGCACAAGCACAGCTACACGCCTCGCGACTTGGAAAGAGTGATAGGAATCAAAGGAGGAAATATTCACCATATCGATGTCACTCTTTCTCAGGGTTTTGGTAACAGGCCTCTTCCTGGCTGGGGGTACACCACGCCAGTCAAAGGCTTGTACCTTTGTGGCGCTTCAACGTATCCAGGTGGTGGCGTTTCCGCAGTACCAGGTTACAACGCCGCAACAAAGATTCTGCAAGACCTAAAAGGTGAAAAGCTTGGATAAGAGCTTTCAAGGAAGTTTTGCGCTACAAGCGGACGCGCAAAAGGTGCTAGCTATTTTGAAAGACATCAAAAGCGTGGAGTTTTTAGCGCCCGGTGTTCAAAGCGTTTTGAAAATGGACGAGCAAAACAAAGAAGCGCTTGTGAAACTCAAAATGAGCTTTGGTTCACTCTCTTTTGACAGAGAGGTGCTTTTATCTTTAAGAGAAATAGAGCATGGTGTAAAACTCAAGGCGAGCACGTACGGGCTTGAGCTTGAGGCGAATGTGTCCGTTCAAAAAGCGGATGGTGGATGTGTAGTAAATTACAGCGTGAGCGCAAAGTCCACAAGCTTTGCCGGAGCGCTAGTTCTTAACGCGGTGGGCGATAGTGTGGTAAAGCAGTTTGCAGAGGAATTTGAGCAAAGGATCAAGAAAGCGCTATTAGAAGTTCACGCCTTCTGACGAAACGATTTTACCCTTATAAAGGAAATCGGTTTGCCTTAATGTGGCATAGTAGTCAAACTCATTCATCGCGGATATCCCATCCTTTACAAGCACCACGTTGTACCACCTGAGCGCGGCGCTTCCTGCGGTGTGCAAAACGCAAATGTTCGCGACGGTTCCTGTGACAACCACGTTTTTTATGTTTTTCACCCTTAAAACGTAGTCGAGCGCGCTTTCAAAAAACGCGTCATAGCGGTACTTTCTTATCACGAACTCGTCTTCCTTAGGTTTGAGCTCGTCAATGATTTCAGCACCCCAGCTACCCGCAAGCGCGTGCTCCCCCCATATTCTAAACTCTGGGTCGTTCTTCATGTGCCAGTCTTGGGTGTAAACCACAAGCGCTCCACTACTTCTTGCCTTTTGCAAAACGCTCTGAATTCTTGGAACCGTTTCCTGCGCCGAAGGAACGCAAAGCTTTCCCTCTTTTCTCACAAAGTCGTTTTGCATGTCCACTATGATTAGCGCGGATTCCTTCGGATTCAAAACCACTTCTTTTTCTTCGGAAATTTTCGGAACTTCGACGAACACAAATAAAAAATGAAAAAGGGTTTTTAACGTTTTACCTTAACAGAAACCGTTTTTGCCTTTAGCGCTTCAAGGAGTCCCTTTACGAAGTAGGGAAGGTCGCTCGGCTGTCTTGAGGAAATGAGGTTTCCGTCTACCACAAGTGGCTCGTTTTTGTAGTTTGCGCCAGCTGCGATCAAGTCGTCCGCAACGCTGTAATAAGAAGTAAGAGTTTTTCCGCGCACCAACCCCGCGGAAATGAGCACCTGAGGACCATGGCAGATTGCGGCGACTGGCTTGTTTTCTTCAAAAAACGCTTTCACGATGGTTTTCACTTCGGGTATCGTCCTAATGTGTTCAGGAGACCTTCCGCCTGGTATCACGAGAGCCACGTAATCCTTGGGGTTTACTTCAGAAAAGGAAAGCTGCGCATCGAGTGTGTACCCGTGCTTTCCCGTGACCTTTCCTCTCTCTTTTGCAGCGACCACAGGCTCAAAACCTTCTTCTTTGAGTCTGTAGTAGGGGTAAAGCGCTTCCAAGTCTTCGAACTCAGGGCCTAAAACAAACAAAACCTTAACGCTCATTACGCTTTTTTACTCTTTAGGTAATTTAAGCGTTGCAAAACTAAAGTGTTTGTGCGCGCTAAAAAAATGGGTTGTTTTCCTGTGTCGTGCTTGCGGGCGGAAAGAGTGAAAGAATGGGAAGAGACAAGGCTTTTCTTGTGCATCGAGGAAAACCGTTCGTTTTTCTTGTTGTAAGAAGCGCGCTTGAAGTGGCTGAAAAGGTAGTGGTGTGTATCGGAAACAAGAACAAGGAGGATTTTTTGAGAGTTTTACCAAATGGTGTACTCGTGGTGAACGACAGCGTAAATTTCGGAACACCGCTTTCTGGAATTTTCACAGGTTTTACTCTTTTAAAACAAGGCTACTGCGCGGTGGTTGCGTGTGACATGCCTCTACTAAAGAAACAGCTTTTGGTTCACCTTTTTGAGCGCGCAAAGGGTTACGACGCCGCAGTTCCGCTTTGGAAAGACGGTGCTCTTGAGCCGCTACTTGCGGTGTACCGAATAGAAGCAACGCTATCCGCGATAAAACACGCTGTGAAAAGAGGTGAGTTTTCGCCTCGACAAGTAGTTTTACACTTGAAAAACGTGCGCTACGTGGACATAGAAGAATTAAGAGCGGTAGACCCAAAGCTCGAAAGCTTTTTGAACATAAACACACCCGAGGACTACAAAAGGATCAGCTAGCCACAAGCTGTGCGAGTCTTTCCAAATCCCTTGGTAGTTTGAGAACTGGAATTCCTTTGATGTCGTTTGTTTTGCTCCTTAAGGCGCCTGTGACCGCGAGTATTTTTCTTTGGCGATGAATGTCGATGAGCGATATCGCCTCATCAACGCTTTTTGCGCACACAACGCACTTAATTCCAAAGAAGCGCTCGTTTGTGCTATATCCCTCAATAAACAAAAAATCGAGCGGAAAACTTTTTAGGAGCTCTAGCGCGTCATCAAGCGTTCGCTCTCTCAAGTAAAAAACAAGCTCATTACGCGATAAGGCACAAACGGTTTGTGCGCCAGCATCCAAAAACCTTTGCGTGTCTTTGAATCGAGCTGAAAGCTCAAGCTTTTCTTTGTGAATGTGTTTGAGCACCCCAACCCTTTTTCCGTGCGCAACAAAGTGTGAAGTGAGCTGTTGTATTGTGGTGGTTTTTCCGCTATTCTTGTAACCCAAAAAGTGAACGGCGATCAATAGCACACACCCATAAGCTCTTGAGCCCCCAGTAGCTCAACTTCAATTCTATCTGCTTGCTTTAACTCCTCATGAGCTTTGACAAGCACAAAGCCTTGCGCTCTCATAACGTTGCTCATAAGGTTTGAGCCCCACTCAAGCGGTTTTGCGACCAGTTCACGCTCTTTACGCGTTAGCGTAACAAGGTAAAGCGCATCGATGTTTCTTTCGTTTCTTATAGGTTGCTCCAAAATCGCGCTCACAGAGCACTTAAAGGAGTTGAACTCACAACCACTTAGCAGCGAAAGAACAGGGATTGCTATCACGTGGAAGGAAAGAACAAGGGAAACGGGGTGTGCTGGAAGTAAAACCACGTATTTTTGGTTTAACTTTGCAACACCCGCAGGCTTAATTGGAACCACTCTCACACCGTGGAAGAGAAAACGTGAAGAAAGAGAGCTCAGCGCATCAGGCGTTTGATCTTTTAGTCCAACCGATGTTCCACCTATTGTAAAGAGCACATCGACGCTCTTTAGAGCCTGTGCGACAATTTTTGCTATCTTTCGGTTTTGGTCTTGGCACACGCCAAAATTCATCACGTCAAAACCCAGGCGCTTTAAGTAGTTTAAAACGAGATAGGCGTAGTTGTTGTACAGCTTTCCTTTTTGTTTTTGCTTGAATTCACAAAGCTCGTCTCCTATTGAAAGAACGCCAGTTTTCGGCTTTTTGTAAACCCTGACACGCCTTATTCCGTAGTAAACAAGTAGCGAAAGAGAGGCTGGGTTTATCCTTTTTCCACTCTGAAGGATGATTTCACCCTTTTTTATATCCTCTCCCTTGCGTGAAACGTTCTTTGCCTTTTCGATTCGTGTGATCTCAATTTTTGATTCTTTTAAAACTCTTGTTTGTTCCACTCTTGCTACAGTGTCAGCGCCAAGAGGAAGTGGAGAACCAGTTGCAACGTAGCACGCTTCACCTTTTTTTATTTTGCGACGCACCTTGGTGCTAGGAAATATTTTGCGCTTTACCAAAAAGATTCTCGAAGTAAAAAGGTCGCTATAACGAAAGGCGTAACCGTCCATTGCGCTCACGTCAAACGGTGGAACATCCCACCTAGCCCTGTAATTCTTAGCGCAAATCCTATCGAGCGCATCTTCTGTAGGAACAAGTTCGGTACCAAGAGGTTTTACTTCTTTTCTTATCGCGTCAAACACCTTACTAAGAGGTTCGAGCTTAAGGTATCTCTTTTGGTCGGCTCTTAACACAGTTATTAAAAGAAAAAAGGGTGTATAAATCTTAATTGGGCTTACACCGGTAGGTGATACCCTAAAGCAAAATCAGCGGTAAACGCGAACGTTAGATACATCAGCCACACGCCGTTTATCACTTGAAAGATCGCAACCAGCCTAGAGTATGCGGGGTTGCTCAGCCTTGCGGGTATTTCTGATGCGTAAATCAGACAAAGTAGAACAAAAACGATCGCAACTGGTATGTCGTGCGCAGCAAAGAAAACAAAGGCGCCTAGGATGCTCACCCAAAGAAAGGCGATCGCCATAAACCCGTCTGGCGTTGGGTCTGCGCCTACGTACCTACGCCAGCCCATCGCAAACCAGTGAATTCCGTAAACTGTGAACGCAAGCGCGGCCATATAAAGAACTGGAGTTGCTTGAAAAGCGCTGAAAATTGTGAGCCCCAAAAAGAGGTAAACGCCAGTAAAGAACTGGCAAAAACCTGGCATCCATATTCCCCACTGGCCCATTGTCTTTTCGAACTCTGGCGTCTTGGTTTTAGGATAACCCGCTAACGCCGTTCCTCCCCAAACGAAGTAACCGGTGCCAAGCCCAAACAAACCTACCGCAACGGGTGGTAGTGGGCTAGACATGCTAGCAAAAACACACAAGTAGTATTTAAAATTTTTTAATTTAAATCTTTCTTTTTTAAAGATTCAAATAACTTTATTATTTTGTTCTGCGTATTATTAATAATGAGTTTACTAGAAACCTCCTTTCCAGAACCTCTTACGACAGTAAGAGTGTTGGAATACCGCGATCACTCGTTGTTTACAAAAATGGATTACGTGGCAACCGAAGAACCTCTTGAAATCAGGGTTATTCACGGTTCTTACGATGCACCTGTGACTAGCAAAGTCGCTCTGAGCATGAGAACACCTGGAAACGATTTTGAACTTGCGCTCGGTTTCCTTTATTCTGAGGGCGTCATTCGTTCACGTGACGACGTTGAACGTGTGTCCTACTGCACCGATCCGAATGAACCACAGCGTTTTAACATCGTGAATGTCAGGCTGAAAGTAGGCGTGAAATTTGATCCTTCGAACCTAAGTAGAAACGTGTTCACCTCCTCGGCTTGCGGCGTTTGCGGAAAAGCCACGCTTGAAAATCTTAAAACCGTGTGCCCCACAAAACCATTGGGAGAAATCACACTCAATCCAAGCTTCATCGCAAGCCTATCTGAAAAGCTCAAACTTTCACAGCGTTTCTTTTTAAGAACTGGTGGGGTTCACGCAAGTGCGCTTTTTGAACAAGACGGTTCTTTGCTACTAATAAGGGAGGATGTAGGAAGACACAACGCAATGGACAAGCTTATCGGTAGTCTTTTACTTGAGAAAAAGCTTCCAGCTTCAAACAAATTGGTTATGGTGAGCGGCCGCGCAAGCTTTGAACTAGTCCAAAAAGCAATTCTTGCGGGAATTCCGGTTCTTGTGGCTGTTGGCGCACCGAGTAGTCTTGCGGTCGAGCTTGCGCAAGAGTATAACCTTACGCTCATCGGCTTTTTAAGGGATGACAAGTTCAATGTGTACAGTGGCTTTGAAAGAATTGCACAATGATTTTGATGTAATTTTTAATTTTTCATACTCTAGCTGTTAAGAATCTTTATAAGTGACTTTGTGTTGTTTTAAACAATGACACTTTTAGAAGTTAAACTTGACGGTCGCACTTTGACTGTGTCTGACGACGTGCCTTTGCTTGTAGCGCTTGAACGCGCTGGTTTTCGCATACCTCATGTTTGCTACCACCCGTCTTTGGGCGCGATACAAACTTGTGACCTTTGTTATGTCGAAGTCGATGGAAAGCTTGTTCGCTCTTGTACCACAAAAGCACACTCGGGGGCGGATGTAAAGACTCAAAGCGCGCGTGTTCAAGCGATAAGAAAGGCTGCGATGCACAAGATACTCACAAACCACAACTTGCTACTGTACGATATGCGACAACAACAACGGCGACTGCGAGCTTCACAACACGGTCGAGCTAATGGGAGTGAGAAATCAGAATTTCAAAAACAAGCCTTATCCCGTAGACGACACAAACCCGTTTTACGTGTACGACCCGAACCAGTGCATTTTGTGTGGTCGATGCGTCGAAGCGTGTCAAGACTACGTGGTAAACGAAGTGATAAGGATTGACTGGACGCTCGACCCTCCGCGCGTTGTGTGGGACGGTAACGTGCCGATCAACCAGTCTTCTTGCGTGTCGTGCGGAACGTGTGTCACCGTGTGCCCTGTTGACGCTTTAATGGAAAAGAGCATGCTAGGAGAAGCTGGGTTGTTCACAAAGATAAGGCGTTCAACGCGCGAAAAGCTTGTGAACGCGCTCAAGCAGTCTGAAACCGACATAAGCTTTTACATGCTAACAAGTGACATAGAAGCGACGCTCAGATCGGCGCAGATCAAAAAGACCAAAACGGTGTGCCCGTTCTGCGGTGTTGGCTGCTCTTTTGAGGTGTGGACCAAGGGAAGAAAGATACTCAAGGTTGAACCAAAACCCGAAAGCCCAGCAAACGGCATTGCGACGTGTATCAAGGGAAAGTTTGGCTGGGACTTTGTGAACAGCGCCGACAGACTCACGAAACCACTAATTAAAGAAGGTGACCACTTCCGCGAGGCAAGCTGGGACGAGGCGATATCGCTCATCGCCAAAAGACTCTCCGAGATAAAGCAGAAGTATGGAGCAGACGCAATAGGCGTGATCGCATCGTGCACGAGTTCAAACGAAGAAGGTTATCTCGCTCAGAAATTCGCTCGCGCGGTGATCGGAACAAACAACGTGGACAACTGCGCGCGCTACTGCCAAGCGCCAGCGACCACTGGTCTATTCAGAACGGTTGGCATAGGCGGCGATTCGGGCACGATGGCCGACACCGAAATCGCCGACTTGGTGATAACCTTTGGGTCGAACACCGCTGAAGCGCACCCTGTGTGGGCGGGTAAACTAAAGAGGGCAAAAAAGCTCAGAGGACAGAAGCTCATCGTGGTGGACGTAAAACCGCACGAAATGGCCGACTGGGCAGACCTTTTCATCTCACCACATCCAGGAACAGACCTTGTTTTGGTGAACGCGATCGCAAAGTACATAATCGACCAAGGCTGGGAGAACCGCGAGTTCATAGAAAAAAGAACCGTGAACTTCGAAGAATACCGCAAAGCGCTTGAGCCGTTTACGCTGGAGTACGCGGAGCGCACAACCGGCGTTCCTAGGGATTTAATAGTCAAGGCGGCGAAGATGATTCACGAAGCAAAAAGCGTTTGCGCGATCTTTGCGATGGGCATCACGCAACACCAAAACGGTAGCGAAACCACAACGGCGATATCCGATTTGCTTCTTCTTACGGGTAACTACGGGCGTCCTGGAACTGGAGCCTATCCCGCGCGCGGCCATGCGAACGTTCAAGGGGTGAGCGACTTTGGCGCCCTTCCAGGCTATTTACCGGGTTATGAACGCGTGGACAACCCGAATATTAGGGAGAAGTACGAAAAAGCGTGGGGCGTAAAGCTTCCGACAAAACCAGGGCTTACGAGCACCGAAATGGTCGACGCCATACTCGATGGAAGGCTTAAAGCGCTTTACATCATGGGCGAAGACAAGGTTCTTGCGGACTCTAACCAAGAAAAAGTGAAAGAAGCGCTTTCAAAGGTGGAGTTTCTCGTGGTTCAGGAGCTGTTTTTGACAAGAACCGCGCAGTACGCGGACGTGGTGCTTCCTGTTGCGGCAAGCATTGAAAAAGACGGAACGTTTGTGAACACCGAAAGAAGAATTCAGAGACTTTACAAGGCGTTCGATCCACCAGGTGAGGCGAAAGCGGACTGGGAGGTAATTCAGATGGTCGCAAACGCGATGGGCGCAGGCTGGAGCTACTCTCACCCTAAGGAGATCATGGACGAGGCTGCGGGTGTCGCTGAGTACTTTGCGGGTGTGAGCTACGAAAGGCTAGAGGGCTTTAAGAGCCTTGTGTGGCCCGTAAAGAAGGACGGAAAAGACACGCCGCTACTTTACGAACAAAGGTTTGAGTTTCCAGATGGCAAAGCGAGATTTTATGTGCCAAAGTGGATCGAGCCGCTTTCTAGCGGCGCCCAATACGACCTTTACCTCGACAACGGGCGCGTTTTGGAGCACTTCCACTGGGGCAACCTCACTTGGAGAAGTGAAGGGATTAAACAGCTTGTGCCAGAGGTGTACGTGGAAATCTCTCAAGAAGCCGCAAGCAAAAAGGGCTTGAAAACGGGTGACAAGGTGTTGATCAAGTCTAGGGTGGGCAAAGCGGTTGCGACTGTGATGGTTTCAGAAAGGGTTTCTGGAAACAGGCTTTACATCGGGTTACACGGGCAGGGCGATGACGCGGTGAACCAGCTTACAGGCGATGAAAGAGACCCCACATCAAAAACGCCTGCGTACAAAGAGCTACCTGTAAGTGTGGAAAAGCTTGAAGGAGAATATTTGAGGAAGCCGCCGCTTCCAACCTCAAACTACAGAAACCACCTCAAAAACAGAGTTCGCCAGATTGGCGTAAACGTCGAACAAAAGTGGAAGAGACAGGACTACGCCACGCTTGAAGGGTGATCGAAGTTGGCAAAACCCACTACAAGAATTGAAAGAAGGGTGGAGGAAAGCGAGATAGACCTTGATAAACTCATGAGAAGTTTTGCGCAAAAGCAGAACGCTTTGAACGAGCTAATCGATGTGATCGAGCTACTACACAAAACAGGCATCCTTTCTGCGCTCAAAGCGGCGCTTGAACGATACGAAGAGCTTTTGGACGTGCTTTCTGAGTGGCTTACTCGACAAGGTGGGTACACAAAGCTGTTCGAACTGCTAAACGCGTTCACACAAGTGGACGTTCAAGCGCTTTCAAGGATGCTACGCGCTCTCTCTCAAGCAAAAGAGGTAAAAGACGCAAGCTTGTCTTCTTTGCTAAGAGCGCTAGAGGACGAAGATGTAAGACGTGGGCTTTCGATGCTTTTACAAATTGTTAAAGAATTGGGAAAGAAAGAACAAGATTTGACCTAACTTCGAAAAGTATATATTTTTGTTTTTGTTTTTAGACGGCAAATGGGAAAACCCGCACCCAAAATATTCGCAAGGGAAGCGACGGGTTTAGTAAAAGAGGTAGGAGGGTGGAGCTCTTTTCTTGCAAACTGGATGCTTGTCACAGGCGGTGTGCCGATTCTCATTTTGCAGTACTACTACGTTTACCCGGGCGCAAACTTCGAGCTCGCGTTTCTTCTTTCCTTTCTTCCCACACTTGCGCTTGCCGGAATGTACACGATCTTTAGCCTGTCAATGCCTCGCTCTGGCGGCGACTACATTTTTGTGAGTAGAGGTTTACACCCGTTTCTCGGGTTTGTCAACTCGTTTTCTCTTTACGCGGGTTACCTGCTTTCTGGAGGTGTTTACTCAACCTTTCTCGCTTACTACTTCGTGTACGAGCTCTTCACGCTTGGGATATTTGGCCACAACTCTTCGCTGATTAACCTCGCAACCTCTTTAGAAAGCCCAACAAGCCTCTTTGTGATCGCGCTCATAATTCTTCTTATTTCTTTTGGTATAGCGGTTGTCAGACCAAGGTACGCTTGGGGCGCGATATTTTGGATTGGTGTGGTAAGCATGGTTTGCACGCTTGTGATGTTTGTGGTTTTGGCGACGATCAACCAAGCGAGTTTCGCGCAAAGCTACAACAATTTTGTGACCACACAGAATCAGACGCTTTCTTCTCTGGGTTTTGCAAACCTCACTACTTACCAGCAAACGATTCAGGTTGGCGGTTGGTCTCCTCCAAAAAGCGTGATAGGCGCGTCTCTTTCGGCGTACGCACTCGCCTGGTACAGCTATACTTGGTACACACTTCCGAGCACTTGGGCTGGCGAGATAAAGCAGGCAAGAAAGAACATACCGATCGCAATTCTTTGGGCGGTGGTTTGGATTGCGGTTTACTATATTCTCTTCCTGTGGTTAGTGAACAGAGCGTTCGGCCAGCCTTTCTTAACCTCTTGGTCTGCGCTTACCACGAATTCCAACTATTCGCTTCCCGTTGACGTAAACCTTTTTGTTCCATTCTTTACCTATATAATGTACCCAAGCGCAATTCTTAGCGTAATCCTCCTACTTGCGTTCTTCCTTCCAAACTTTATGTCCAACCCACCCCTACTAATCAGCGGAACGCGATACATGTTCGCGTGGAGCTTTGACAGAGTTCTTCCTGAAAGGATTTCTGCTGTAAGCGAAAGACTAAGGACGCCAGTGCTTGCGACCGTGATCGCACTACTTGTGAACATTCCTGGTGCGGTGATCGCCTCCTTTTACCCTTCGGCAACGCCGAGCGCGATTGTGCCGCTATTCACCTTTGGGTACATCCTTCCAGCGCTCGCCGGAATTTCATTTCCGTTCTTAAGAAAGGAGCTTTACGAAGCGGTTTTTGTGGTAAAAAGGAAAATACTTGGACTGCCCGTGATAACGTGGCTTGGCATTGTGTGTCTTGTTTCTCTTGCGGTGGGAACATACAGCCTGTTCATCGGTGGCTTTATGAACTTTAAGCTTCCAGATTACGTGTTCTACTACTCGGTTTACTCAATAGGCGCGCTCATCTTTGTCGCATCCTACTTAATAAGAAGAAGACAGGGCGTGAATCTATCGCTTGCGTTTAAAGAAATACCCCCAGAGTGATCAAGCCTTTATAAGGTGAGCGCAGTATTCATCGCCATTCACCATACACTTTTTTAGCTCGGCTTTGTCGCCCAACCACTTTTTTACCATTGTTGTGTGGAGATGCTCGCAAATCGCGCGTTGATGAGTTGTTGCCACACGAAACACAGGACAGTTGCGGCTAACGATAAAACGCCCTTCGGCGTTTTCCATAATTTCGCTTTCAAAACCAAGCTTGTTAAAAACCTGAACTAGAGTGTGCGCAGACCCTCTTTGAAGGTTTTGAGCTTGATCGACGCTGTTCAACACCGATTCGCTCACATAGTTCATCAACTCTTCAAAATCACGCTTGTTTTGCAAAAAGTCTAAAAAGATTCTTAGTAATGTGAGGTACTGCGTTCCGAATAGCTCACGACCTTCGAGCGTTATCGAGTAAAACTTGCGTGGCCTACCCACGCCCTTTACTTGGAACGTGTGCTTCACAAGCCCTTTTTGTGACAAAGATTCAAGGTGCTTTCTTACTGCGTTGGTGTTGATTTCAAGAATTTTGGAAAGCTCGTTTGCGCTCTTTTTACCCTTAAGGAGCGCTCGAAGGATTCTTGCTTTTGTCGGGCTTAGAAGGTTGGTTGACATACAATAACTTTTACAAGGAAAGCTTTATATATTTCGTAAAATTAAAACACTAAAAGGTGTCTAAATTGAGCAAAAAAGCAGTTTCGACACGCGTTTTCGTGGCGATCGTCGCACTTCTTGTGGTGGTCGCGGCGATAGGCTACGCGCTTTACGCGACAAAGTCGTCGACCAAAACGGTCCAAACCACGATTCCGACCACAGTTTACTCAACAATTCCGACCACGATTTACTCAACTGTGACCACTCCAAAGATGTGGATCACACCGGGTCTTTACAACTCTAGCGTGGTGAGCTTCGTATACACAAGAAACTACAATTGCACCCCGGGTGTACTCACATACTTTCCGAACGAAAGCGTCGTGACAAAGTGGACACAGTGCGAAGTTGGAATGGGCAACGCCCAAGCGGAAGCGGGAGCGGTTCCGCTTTGGGTTCTTGTTCCCGCTTTTGCCGGGCTTTCGATTTTCGGTGTGACCCAGTTAGGCGCAACGCCTCAAGGCTTTCCAGTTTTTGAGTACAACGGTCAAAACATCACGATACTCACCGACTGCGGAGCTTCGGGAACGCCGGCGGGCTGTCCTGACCACCCGTTGTACCTTTACTCGCCAGCTTTCACCGCTGTCGAAGAGCACTTGGGAATCAAAAACGGCGTTTTCGGCCTTCCTGAAGGCGTTCTTCCAACACCCGCGCACGACCACCTGATTAGCTGTTGCCTTAAGGTGATACCTTGGTACACGATTGTGGTTCTCGTTTTTGACCCAAACATCCTTCCAAACCCTGTGACTGGCGAATGCACTCAAATCGTTCCTTCAAATCTCAGTAATCCAACCGCAAACTGCTTGAACAACTTTGAAAATCTCGTAAACGCGCTCACAACACACGACTCAGCGGTGCCAACCGCAAACTCTAACAACCCGATTTGGAAGGCGCTGGGTGAGCCGACAACGCAGGTGGTGGTGCCTGGCGCCGCAACACCCGCACAGCTTTCTAACGCAAATTCAAACCTGTTTGAACACTTTTACGTGAACACCATCAATCCTTACCTTTACTACTACAGCGACCCTTGCGAAGCATTTCAGGGGACAAGCTGCCCGTACTAGTGGTCAACGTGAGACCACCAAAGCTCTACCACCTTCCTTTTTCTCGCTCCGAAGTTGTGGGTGAAAACACAAAAAGCTTTAAAACACAGGAGGATTTTGTTTTCGAAGTGGGGCAGTATCTCACGATAAGGCTTCCAGGAATATCAGACCCTCGAGGTGAGGTGCGACAGTTTTCAATCTCTGTCGCCCACGGAAACGGGTGAAATCAGTATAACCACGACAGTTGAGCCAGAAGACTCGCCCTTTAAAAACACGCTTAATTCGCTCAAAGCAGGGCAGCTTGTGGAAATCAGGGCGCCACTAGGAAGGTTTGTGGTCGAACCCACTGAGTCCTTAAATAGTTCTTATAGCTGGCGGAATTGGCGTCACCCTTTTCGTAGCATAATCAAGTGGTCAATCGACACACGCGCAAATTACGAAATTCTTTTGATTCACTCCGCAAAAAAGATTTCGTAGCTCATTTTTCGCGAAGAGCTACTAAGAAACGCAAACCTTTCGCTTTACTGTGTCGCAGGAGTGTGCGCAGGATAGGGTGTACGAGGGAAGGATCGACCAAGAGCTTTTAAAACGGCTGATAACGGAAAAACTCGCAACGTCGTTTTACACTAGTGGGCCGCCGTCCTTTGTGGAAGATTTGAGCGCTTGTAAAAGCGCTCGATGTAGCAAACGCGGCGGTGAGCTACCCCGCCTTAAAAGGCGGAGCTTCCTGAATCATTACCCCGCCTTGCCTCCCCACCAACCCTAGGGAGGGTAGGGGAGGTATTGGGCGAAGCTTCCCAGGCACAGCGGGTGGCACCCACCCTGCGCCTTTAGGAGAACCAAAGAAGCGTTAAGATCCCGGTCTAAAGTGAAACCACAGTGGGCACAGTGGAACACTCGGTCTTCCAAAGTTAAACCCTTGTTGATCCCACCACACAGGAAACACTCACGTGAAGTGTTGTAAGAGGGGACAGGTAACACCAATTTCCCTCTTTTTCGAAACTGCCACTCCAGCACCGCTCTAAGTTCCGAGAACGAGGAGTCGTAGAGCCTGAGCCTCCTCTTTTTTGTTCCATTTTGGATCAAATCCTGAACGTTTAAGTGCTCTAGCACCAGCACATCGTACTCCTGTGCGAGAAGAGCCCCAAGCTTAAAGAACAAGTCACGCCTGAAATCCTTAATGTGCTCGTGTTTCTTCGCGAGCTTCCTCTTTACCTTAAGCCAGTTTTTGGAAAGAAACCTTTTTCTTGATAGTGTCCTCTGTAGCACCCTGATTCCTTCAAGAGAGCGCTCATGCGGTTTCGGGTTCTCCAAGATGCGCCCATCAGAGAGAGTGGCGAGCCTTGTGATCCCCAAGTCAACACTCACCACTTTTTGGCTCCTCCTTCGAAGACTGCTCTTCTGCTTCAGCCTCCTCCACCAAGAAGATTACGTGGATTCGACCAGAGGGGTCGAGTTTGACACACACTTGAGACACTTGGCTCTCGTGAGCTCCCTGTGCAGAATTAAAGTGAAGAAGCCGATTTTGCTCAGGTAGAGCCGTGCTTTCCTCTTTTTGTTCTTCCCCAGACCAATCTCCCTAACATCACAAAGCCTCCAACCACTCTGAGGATACACCAAGGAGAGGTACCTGTGAGGCTTCTTTTTCTTCGGCTTGTTCGCAAGCCCATCGAACCGCTCCCTAGCTTGGTAGAACCTCTCAGCAACCTGCTGCGCAACCTGGGAGTGCAGAAGTTGAAACTCGGGGTTTTTCTTTCTTAAGTCCAAAGCGAGTTGTCGAAGCTCGTTTTGCTCATGCTGTGCCTGTTTCTTTCGTACTCCTCTTTTTCTGCGTGTAAGAGCGCGTTGTAAAGCTTACAAGCTACTTCGAGCTGGGTTTTTAAAACCCTCGCCGTGGTTTTCGAGGAGTACGCTCGGAATCGGTAAGCTCTTACACGCACACCGAGTATTTTCCAGACTCGTATTTATACCTTTGGGATCCCCGCCTTAAAAGGCGAGGTTTTGGAAACTGTATAAAAACCGAAAAGTTCACGGGTTACTAAAAAAGAAAGCTTGATATTTTGTTTTGCGTTTTTGTGTTGAATTGGACAGACTGGGCGGGATGCACCCCGTCACTCAGCTTACTGATTACGAAGAAGTTTTGAAGCTGGTAGCACAAAGAGTTCAAAGGGTTGAAAGAGTGGAAAAAGTGGGTTTGAGTGAGGCGTGTGGCAGGGTGAGCGCGCTAGACGTTTTCGCAAAAGCTCACATCCCACCTTTCACGCGCGCCACGTTTGACGGATACGCGCTGAGGTGGGAGGACACGATTGGCGCATCAAAGGCAAAACCCGTGTCGCTAAAACTTGTCGGAACGTCAAAACCAGCAAAACCATTTCGAGGTTTTGTGCACAACAAAGAAGCTGTGAGAATCTTTACGGGCGCTCCTCTTCCCCGCGGCGCTGACAGTGTTGTGGTCGTGGAAAACACCGAGCTACAAGCGTCAACGCTCAAGGTTTACCAGGAAGTAAAGAAGGGCTCTAACCTAGACTTGGAAGGCTCGGACATCAAAAAGGGTGAAACGCTTTTGAAAAAGGGTGAAGTGATAAAGCCTCACCACCTTTCTCTCCTTGCTTCGCAGGGTTACGCAAGCGTCAAGGTGATCGGTGTGCGCGCGCTCGTGATACCCACGGGTAACGAAGTAAAACCCGTTGGAACAAAGCTCAAAATGGGCGAGATTTACGACTCAAACTCTTTTAGCGTGACCAGCTTGCTTGAGCAAATGGGAGTACACGTAAAACGAGTAAGACCTCTACCCGACGACCCACAAAGGACACAGGAGGTTTTGGAGCGCGTATCGCAAAAATTCGAGCTTGTGATCTTTATGGGAGGAAGCTCGGCGGGCGCCGAAGATTTCGTGCCGAAGGCTGTTCGCTCGCTCGGTGAAATTTTCGTGCACGGCGTTGCGATTTCTCCCGGTAGACCCACGCTCATTGGAAGGGTTGGAAAAGCGGTTGTAGTCGGACTACCCGGCCACCCTGTTTCAAGCTTTGCGACGACGATCATGATTATAAAACCAATCGTGCGCGCGATGTACCAAGGAGCGCTTTTCGAAGAGTGCGTGGTCGAAGCAAAGCTTGGCCACTCGCTTGAGCTTGAAGAGCGGCTCACCTATTTTAGAACCGTAAAGCTTGAGAACGGTTTTGCGCAGGTTGTGTACAAGTCTTCAAGCACACTAAGAAGCGTTTTGGGCGCGCATGGCTACATTTTGGAAAAGGGGCCAAAGTCGCTAAAGCAAGGAGAGAGGGTCAAGGTTCACCTGTTTTGAAAAACAGATATATCTGTACGCCAAAACCAAGTGCATGATTGGCTTCTTAAAAGACGCAAGGCAGCTAATGCTCATCGAAAGGTTTGTCACGCTAAAAAGGATTCAAAAAGAGTCGGTCGCCGAACACTCTTTTTTCACCGCGCTTTACGCGATGCTTGTGGCAGACCTTGAAATAAAAAGCGGAAAAAGTGTTAATGTGGAGAAGGTTCTGAGAATCGCTCTGCTACACGATTTGGAGGAGACTTCGGTGAGCGACATTCCACGCCCTATCAAACACGCAACGCCCGAGTTTCGTAGCGAAGTGCAGAAGGTTGGGGAAAGAGTGGTTTCGCAAATCCTTTCTGACTTGCCTGAGCCACTAAAACTGAGCTACTTAGAGCTTTGGAAGGTAGAGAAAGACGAGGCGCTTGAATCAAGAATCTGCAGGGCTTCGGATTTGTTAGAGGCGCTGATCTGGGTTGTCGAAGAAGAAGAGATGGGCAACACAAACGTGCAAAAGCTTGGGATAAAAGAGGAGCTTTTGAATGAGATCAAAAGAACTGGTGTTGACTCGGCGCTAGAGCTCGCCCACAAAATCATCGAAGCAAGTCGGCAACGTGAAGCGTCTTAAACCCAGCTCTTCTTAGAGCAAGAGAGCAAGCAAAGTTGTTCGAAACCACAGTTTCACAACCCGTGGCTTGAAGCTTTTTCGTTTTTTCGGAAAGTATCGCATCGGATAGCTCCGTTTGTTTGACAAAGTAGCCCCCGCCCGCGCCGCACTCGAAAGAAGGGTCGTCCATTTCCACTATTTGCACGCCCATCTTCCTGAGAACCTCTCTTGTGTACACAGACAATCCCGCAATCTTAGAGTGGCAAGGGTCGTGAACCGTTAGCGTGAGCTCAACCTTTGGAAGATCAAACGACACCAAATATTCACAAAAGTCGTAGCAGTGAACACTCAAACCAAATTCGCCGTACCCTTTGATGAAAGCGGAGCAGTTCGACGGAAGAGAAACAACCACACCCCCTTTTGAACGCTTTTCAAGCTCTTTTGCAAGTAGATACGCCCTCTCTCTTTCTCCTTCGGAGTAGTGCGCAAGGCCACAACACCCGTTGATCAGCCTCACTTTGTGTTTTGCTTTTAAAAATTGCAACGCTTTTTTCACGCTGCTTTGAAAGAGCACGGGCGCCAAACAACCCGCAAAAAGGTTGAGGCTTGCGCCTTCGTCCTCATACTCAAAAGGCTCTTGAGGCTCAGGAACAAATTCGGCAATTCTTTTGCTCCAGGGTAGAAAGCTAAAGCGCTTTGCGAGCAAAAGTGTGTGGTAAAGCTCCTTTGGATTTTCAAGCGCGCGGTGAACCGAAAGCTCAAGCAGATTTGGTTTCCTTGTAAAGCTCATAAGCTTTCCAAACTCAACGCCGCTTGGACAGGCCTCTTCACACCTTCTGCAAAAGACGCAAGTGTCGATTCCCACAGAGTCAAAGCCCAGGCTCACCGCGGCTATTCTTCCTCGGGGTGAATGCACCTCAGACCTTGTGACCACATAAGTGGGACACACCTCAAGACAAAAGCCGCAGTGCACGCACCTTTTTGCAAGCTCCTTCGCTTTTTGCAAATCCAAACTACTCCACCTCGTAAAGAAGCTTTAGAACTTCGTTTTGCGCGCTCGGCTTTTTTTCGCAAAACAGCTTATACGGGTTGAGCAGAAAATGCGGATCAAACTCCCTCTTAATCCTTTTCATCACCGAAAGCTCCTCCTTTGTGTAAAACTCTTCAAGCAAAGACGCCTTTTCTATACCGATACCGTGCTCACCGCTTAAAACACCGCCGTGCTCCAGCGCAACCTTTGTTATTTCTCTGCTTGCGATCAACGCCTTCTTCAAACTATCAAATCGCTCTGGATCGTACGGTATAAGAGGGTGCAGGTTTCCGTCAGCCGCATGAAACACATTTGCGATCACAACACCGTGCTTTTCGCCGATTTCGCGAATTCGTAGCAAAACATCTGGCAGGCTTTCGCGTGAGATCACCGCATCAAGCGTGAGATACGCAGGAGAGATCACGCCCATCGCGGGAAATGCGCCCTTTCTGCCGCGCCAGAATCTTGAGTTTTCTTCGGAATTCTTTGGAACAAAAACCGCCGCGCCCAACTCCTTAAACAGCGAAACCACTCTTTTCACCTCCTCTTCCACCTGAGGTAAGAAACCGTCGCACTCAACAAGTAGCAAGGCTTCGCACTTTGGGTAGCCCGCGCTGTACTCACTTTTTTCGACCACTTCGATAGAGGTGCGGTCCATCATTTCAAGCGCCGCAGGAAAAACTCCCGCTTCATAAATCTTTGAAACCGCGAGCGCCGCGGTTTTTAAATCGTAAAACGCACCCAAAACGGTTCTGCTCGCTTCCGGTTTTGGAAAAAGCCTTAGTGTGGCGCTGAGCACGCAACCGAGCGTGCCTTCAGAGCCGATAAAAACGCTTGCGCCGTTAAAGTAGGACGTTCCACCCACTTCTTCGATCGCTCCATCTAAGTGTAGCACTCTGAGTTTTACCACGCTGTTAAACGTTGGCCCGTACTTCGGTACATGAATTCCTCCAGAGTCGTGGCACACGTTTCCTCCGATTGAGCAAACTGTGTAGCTTGAAGGGTCAGGTGCGTAAAACGCGTTTTTTGGCGCGTGTTTTGTCACGAGCGCGTTTGCAATTCCCGCACCAACTTCGATTTCAAGCGCTTCAACCCTGTAAACTCGGTTTAAACGAGAAAGAGAAACCATGACTTCTCCGCATACACACACGCTTGAACCGCTCAAACTCGTTCCAGAACCTCTAAAAACAAAGGGCGTTTTGCTTTGGTATAGAAGCGTCACAACCCTTCTCACTTCTTCTTCGCTACCTGGTAACACCACAAAAGAGGGTTCGCCCTTGTAAGCGGTGAACGCGTCAAAGCCAAAAAGGCGGGCGTCTTTTCCTTCAACAATCCATCTTTCTCCAACGATTGAGCGTAGTCTTTCGGCTAACACAAGCTTAAAACCGCATTTAAGCTAATAAACTTGTTCAAACTTTCCAGGGGAGAGAGCAAAACAAGGGTCGAGCGCGCGTTTTAGCTTTGAAAGGGTGGGCGAGCGAAAGCCCCAGTAGTCGCCTTGGTACTCACCCTTTTCTACGACAAGCGTCGCAAAGCGCCTCACTTCGTCAATACCTGAAAAATCTTTTACTTCGATTCTACTCAAGCCGCAACCTGCGTAAACTATTGCGCGTACACCTTTTAAAAGCTTTAGCGCACGCCTTGTGGTCTCAAGCTCTTTACCACGAACGGAAAAAAGAGACACCACGTTACCTTCTAGCTCGCTTGGCTGTGTCAAACCACTAGAAAGCTTCGCGTTAAGCTTTAAGCGCTCAAGCGCGCTTGTAAAACCGAAAAAGATCGCAAAAAGCTTTTCGTGTGAATCGCTAAACTCGACCCAAAGCGCGCCAGGTCTTGTTTCGCCGTAAAGTAGCTTTTCAAAAAGCGAAACATCCGCCTCAGCACTCAGAAAACACTCCGGTAAGGGGTAAACCCTATAGTAAAGCTCAAGGTAAACCCCAAGCCAGCCCAAAGAGCCGGCTAAGCTCTTCCAAACTTTGTAGCCACTAGAGAACTTCGTGGTCTTTGAGCCAGAGTTTAACACAACCCCATCGCCCGTGCAAAGCTTTGCGCCCAAAAGGTTTTCCCTCGGAAAGCCGTACCAAGTGGAAAACACGCTGACGCTGTTTGTGGAAGCCAAGCCACCCGCTGAACCAGTGTAGTCAAAGGGGATGAAAAGCGAGCGCTTTTCAAGCTCGCGCTTTAACTCCGAAAACGCGCAACCCGCTTCAACCGACGCGTAAACGCTTGTCACCTCTTTTATTCTGTTTAACCGAGAAAGCACAAGCGCCACATCCGCTTTGACACTAGGGCCGATTGGGTGCGTGCCAAAACCCATGGGGTAAAGCTTTAGCGAAAAATCACAACAAAACTTGAGAACCTCACGCACTTCGGAAAAGTTTACTGGGTAGGCGCTCACACTGGTTTTCACTTCTTTTGTGTGAAAACCGTCCTTTACTTCTGCGAGTTTTGACAAGCGGTCGACCCAGTCCACGTAAAAACGTTGCAAGCGTTGTTTTTAAAGTTATTCCGCAATAGTGTGAAGTGAGTTATTCACGCTCTTAAGGCTTCCTGCCTCATCGCCTCGCCTTGCCTCCTCAAACCAAGAGAGGGTAGTGGGCGGGGCGAAACAGGCTACCGCGGGTGGCACCCACCCTTTTTAAAACAAGCGTTGAGGTCTCGGTCGAGAGCAAAACCACAGTGGGGACAGTGAAACACGCGGTCTTTCAAAATGTTGATTCTTCCGCACACTCGCGTGTTCTGACTTCCTCCCCGCCCTGGAAGGGCGAGGGTTCCCTCCCAAGGGGTTCATCGTTCCCACCATCGGTTCGGGGCTACATCCCTCATTTGGTGGGCAGTAAGGTGGCTCAGAGAACCACC
>Ga0074076_100030_pt1 | contig 34359 bp, 39 predicted proteins | sample YNPg_D_FD_63713 | JGI IMG/M metagenome (GOLD analysis project Ga0074076, IMG submission 63713) | Hot spring microbial communities from Beowulf Spring, Yellowstone National Park, Wyoming, USA - YNP_Beowulf Spring_D v2 (version 2) | ecosystem: Environmental > Aquatic > Thermal springs > Hot...
AGACCGAGTAACCCAGTTCATTGAAGAACCTCTCAAAGACCTCAGGCATCAGGTACCACGAGGGGCCCATGTCGAACTTGAAGCCCTCTACTTGCGGTGGTTCTAGCCCTCCCTCCGGGGGTTGACAGCCTCTCCACTACCTTTACGTGGGCACCCCTCTTAGCCAGGAGGGCAGCCGAGGCTATTCCCCCGAAGCCGGCGCCCACCACCACAACTTGCATTTCAGTTCACTTTTCACTGCGCCTGTTTCATTTGCTCCTTTGGTATCTTGTCAAGTCCAGGGATCACGAAGAGGAAGCCCCAGTTCCCTTCACCTTCCTTATGGTGAACGTCGTGTACCTCTATGAGCCTTCTGAAGTACCTGTTCCTCATTCCCCACGCTCTCATCCTGGTGTATCTGTCATGTATTATCATGTCGTGGACTGTCAGGTAGGAAGCACCGTAGACCGCCATTCCCACCGCCACCGAGAGGAAAACCAGCCCACCCGTCCTGAACCATAGGGCCACCAGGGTTATCGCTACAGCCGCAAATATTAAACCGAAGGCATCGTTCCTCTGGAAAGTTGAGTTGGTCGGATAGTGGTGGTCCTTGTGTAGGTTCCAAAGAAAACCATGCATTACGTATTTATGCATTCCCCTGGCCACGAACTCCATTCCCAATAATGATGCTAAGGCTATGGTAACGTATGTCCATATCATAAGTGAGATCATATACCTGATGTTATAAACTTGTGTTGAATTCAAGTTAAGGGAATTTCTTTACTCTACTCCTGACCATATAGTTGAGATAGATGGACCGCCGGAGAGAACAGCGACTGATTTCCATATTTAGGGGAGGAAGCGTAACCTACTTCAACAGTAGCGCCTTCTTTCCTCCTGAGGTGAGGAGCGACGTCACAAGGCTTTACGCCTTTGTCAGGGTTGCGGACGACTTGGTGGATTCCCTCCCCCAAAGGGAAAGGGAGTTCCACCAGTTCGTGGAGAGGTTCCACAGGGTGAGGAAGGGGGAGAGGCTGGATGACCCCGTCCTGGAGGAGTTCGCGTCCCTCGAGGAGGAGAGGAGCTTCGATCCCCGTTGGGCGGACGACTTCCTAGAGTCAATGGAGATGGACTTGCATAAGAAGGTCTACTACACGTTCGATGAATTGTGGAGGTACACTTGGGGGTCCGCTGAGGTAATAGGTCTAATGATGTCCAAGCTCATGGGTTTAAGGAGGGAAGCGGAGCCCTATGCTGCCACCCTTGGTAGGGCCATGCAGTTTCTGAACTTCATAAGGGACGTAATGGAGGACGTCAGTCTAGGCAGGCAGTACCTACCCATGGACCAGTTGCAGAGGTACTCCCTTACCTCACTTAAGCCCTCAGAGGTGGCTAAGAACAAGGAGGGATTCAAGTCCTTCATGAGAGATATGGTGAGGAGATATCTTGAAGTGCAGAGAAAGGCTGAGGAAGGCTACACTTACCTTCCATTGAGGTACTTGGTCCCCATAAAAACTGCGTCAGACATGTACAAATGGACGGCCAGGAGAATATATAGGAACCCACTCGTGGTGTATGACTTTAAGGTGAAACCAAGTAAGAAGAGAATTTACACCAGGGCGGTGGAGAACTTCGTGGGGCTCTCAATTTGGAGGTCCTTGAACCTCACTTGGCTTACCTCGAGATAGACTTAATGATTGCTCTCCCGGGCCTTCTGTCCTGTTTAGTCCCGTTCCTCAGGAGGACCAGGGACTTCGGTTCCCTAGGGATTTCAATAGCCCTAACTGCGCTCCTCTTCATAGCTTGGGATGAATTGGCAGTGGCGTGGGGAACCTGGGCATTTAACGGACAGTGGGTATTATCGTTCAGGGTTGGAGACCTTCCTATCGAAGAGGTGCTCTTCTTCGTGGTTGTTCCCTTCAGCTCTCTCCTCTTCTACGACCTGTTGAAGGGTAGACTGAGAGGTAAGTTCAATATATCCAGAAGATGGATTGTTCTATCCGCAATAGTTGAGCTGATTCTCGCTTTGGTGTGGAGGGATCATAGCTATACATGGGTCGTTCTGGTCTATTTGGCGTCGGGTACACTCCTCTCCCTTTGGTTGGACCCAAACCTCCTCAGATTGCAATCCTTCTGGGGGTTCGTTGGTTTGACCTATATTCCTTTCCTCGTGTTTGACTATCTTCTTACTTCAATTCCGATAGTAATTTACGGTAGGGGAGCAACGCTGGGAATAAGGGTGACTACAATACCTGTAGAGGACTTCATTTACTCCATGGCCATGTTCATATTTTACGCCATGTTCTACAGAGCTGTGCACGTCAGGAGGATTAAAAGATGAGGGGAGACTACTATGGGGAACTTGATGATGTCATTGAGTTTTACTCCAACTTCTCCTCCCCTGAAGAGTTGATGGATTGGATGAGATCCAGGCCCCCAGCCCCCATTGTCACTGAGGTCGTGGAGGGAGACGCAGAGGTGACCGCCGTTGTTCCCACAGCCGACCTAAGGGGGAAGCTGGCTGCCAACGCCAGGGAGCAGTTCAAGGGAATTAGGTTAGTACTTGTTGAAAGCAACGGCAGGTACTTCAACTATGCCAGGAGCGTTAACGCTGGGGTCTCGGAGGCCCTAAAAGAGAGGCCAAAGTGGATAGTAATTTCCAACGATGATGTTTATCTGAGGGACCCTTTACGCAAATTAAGGGAGGAACTCTCCACCCTATCCCCTGGAGATAGGACTCTGGTTCACTCCCTACCTGGGGTCTACCATTCGTACAGGACCTTCTTCATTGAAGTGGCAGGATATTTCCCGAGATTAATGAAACAGTTTGGTAAACTTTCTAGAAACAGAATAATAGACCTAGAGGGTTCTCTATATATAAAATACGGAAAGACCCTAAGGGTGACCCATCTGGTCCTTCCGGACCTAATGGCTGGTCCTTTATCTCGCTTTCCCTCGTTGGCTGGGAAAGTCGATTGTACGTTCCTTAACGTGGGGTCCTTTGGGATAATATCGGCCTCTTTGGCTAGAGACGGGCCCATGGATATAACGTTCATTAATTCCCACGAGGACGTTCTACTCTCCTTAGAGTCCAAACCTGTCACGATCAACTTTAGGGTTCAAGAGGAGATGGGTGGTACCTTAGGGACTTCGGCAGCCAGGTTCGCTAGGTCCTTCGCCAACATGGTGTACTTAAGTATGCTGGCAAGGGAGAGGGAACTATGCGTGAACTGGAGGGATTTCCAATGGGAGAGATATTTTTCCCTTAAGTCCTGACTTCGTAACATAGTTAGCTATGCACGTATTATCATGTTGGATGGTGAGGTTGATGAAAATAGACCTGAAGGATCAGCTCGATTTAAGTGGCTGTCGGTCTTCCTAGGACAATGACACACTTCTCCCCAGTCCGATGGAAGAGTTAATGGGACTAAAAGGGATATCATTCCATGTATGATCCCCTTTCCTTGGACGTTCATATCCTCGCTCAAAAAGTTCTGTCCGCCACTTCAGTTAATCAATAGTGTAGTCCTGAATTCATGATAGTCTGAAGGTATCGAGAAGAATGCCACCGTCGACATTTTTAATCATTAATCCACATTATATATGTGAGGATAAAGATAGACAGTAGGGGCAGGGTCACCATCCCAGCTAAGGTGAGGAGGAGGCTCGGTCTCGAGGGATATGTTGAGCTTACGATAGAGGGCGCAAGGATCGTGCTCTCTCCCGTAAAGGAGAGAAAAGGTATTCAGTTAGTGCTGGAGTAGTTTGTTACTTTCCAATGGCATTAGTAATAACAGGATCTGTTAATTGGTACCTCCCCCTTTCCACTCTACTCACATAGCCCCTTTTCTCAAGGTTGACTAGATATCTCCTTAACTCAGCGTCGTAGATCACCCTTCTCTTCTTCTCCTCCACGTATCTCTTTATCTCATTCCATTTACCATATCCCCTAGCTAAAGCCTCGACCACCATGGTGTAGTCCTTGGAGAAGTGACTTAACTCCTGGAGGACGGTTCTAACGGCATTCTCCGCGACTTCATCTACCAACTCCCTCCTGACTTGTCTATTTTGACCATCTGAAGCCAAATTCAGTTAGCCACCCCACAACTCCGTCCAATTTCTTCACTGCGTAGTTTAGGACTTCCGCGGGCGTAGTGATCCCTACCTGGCTAAATCCCTGCTTTAAAAAGTCCAGGGACTCCTGCTCATTGAATTTATTGAGTCTTATCTCTTCTACGTGCCTCCCATACAGGGGGGAGGAGGGATCCTCCATTTTCAAAAAATCGTATAGTAGTCCTATCTCAGAGCCAGTTAAAACGAAAGTCATGTTCCTACAATAATCATAGCAATGAGCGATCAGAGACAGGAATTCGTTGCTTAATTTTCCCCTCAAATTTTGTGCCTCGTCAAAAGCTAAGATCACCCTTCCAGCCTGGTTTAGGTTATCCATTACCGTGAGTAGAGACGGTTTATCCCGGGGATCCCAAGATAGTGATATATTTACACCAAGAATTGAAATACCATTAATATGCTCTACGTAGGATTTAATTGACTTTTTCTTATTAATTTGAGATAGTATATCTGAAAACAGTGAATAGAGAGATTTATATGAGGTAAGGGGCAGTCTTACGTCGACCAGGGCGTGAGGAACTTCCAATTCGTTTAGGAACACCTTTAGGACTGAGGTCTTCCCTATTCTCCTGACTCCTGTGAGAAGAATTATGGGCTCCGAGGACGCAGAGTGGAGTGCACTCAACTCCTCTTCCCTGTCATATAGGTCACGCCTCGTCTCCTTGGGTCTATGGTCGAAGAGAATTACTAACACCCTGTTATTAAACTAACACCCTGTTAGTTTTAAGGTTGTAGTTTATGGGGCTGTAAATGATTTAACGAACGTCCGTATTCGAGGGGCAAGACGTCTATCTGCGATCTCTCCCACTAAGGGCTCATTTTTCTAGGATTTTCTTCTCCTTAAACAAGGTCAATTATGATGAGCAGTTTTGGGAATTTAACCTTCCTGTTATTCTCTATTTAGAGATATGCTTCAGCAATACTGATAAATTAGTGAGGTGTGAGCTGAGTAATACCAACAAGTTTAAAACTATTTTTTATTTCTTATTCCAATAAATAGCTATCTACCACTATCTTTATAGTCTTATAGGTCGCCTCGTTGGTGATATACCTGAAGTCGAAGGTGATTTGAAGTATCTTTATAATCTTATGGATCTGCAGCTTATTATGAGAAGGAAGATCTCAGATTTACTCTCTTTAATTGAAAAAGTAACGTCTAACCCTCAGTATAATCTATTGGGAGTTAGAGGAGGGAAGCTCACTTACTTCGCCTGGGAGGGTGGAAAAAGGAAGCTGATCTTCTGGGATGGGAGGGAGGACAAGCTCCTGGCCACTGATGTGGCAGGAGCGTCCATGGGGATGGGAAACAGGGTAGCTTACACCATGGATACGGCCCAAGGTAAGGAGCTCCACAGAGTCTACTTGGCCGAGGAGGATAAGGTCACCCCGATCAACTCTCGCCCCATGAGGGTGTGGAGTATTGTTGTGGGAGATGGTGTGGCCTTTGTGGGGTCATCGGAGAAAACTTTCCTCTATGTAGTGGAAGGCACTGAGGCCAAGGAAGTTACGGAGTTGGCCCCCATGTCTCAGGTAACTGACTTCAAGGGGCAGATGTTGACGGGATTTGAACTTAAGGGAAACTCCTCTCATCTCTTCTTCCATGACCTCGCAAACGGCGAAACCAGAAGATATACTCCCAGGGAGGGTTCAATGAACTCCGGACCTGTTCTACACGACGGGGCAGCCTACTTCCAGAGTAACTTTGAGGGCGAAAACAAGGTGTACAACCTTGACCTCAGTTCTGGTGAATTGACCAAGGTTTTGGAGGGAGATGCATCATATTTTCTAAGCATTCAACAGGGAAAGCTGGTGGCCATAGGGCAAAGGAACGGAAGGTCAAGGCTATACGTTAATGGAAACCGCATTCCCACCCCTGAAGGAACTCTGCTGGGGGCGTTATTGGACGGAGATGACGTTTACTTCAACTATTCGTCAATTTCAACTCCTGCCACAATAATGAGGCTCAGGGGAGGTCAGGTTGAAGTGGTTCGCGGTGGGACGAGATTGGAGCTGGGGGAAGTTCAGTTTAACAGGGTGAAGTCGTTCGACGGCTTAGAGATACCAACATATATCGTAACTCCGAAGGAAAGGAGAGGAACTGTGGTTTACGTTCATGGGGGACCCTGGGGGGAGGTGAGCGACACCTACACTCCCCTGATTGCCTCGTTGGCACTGGCAGGATATAAGGTGGTGGCCCCTAACTTCAGAGGCTCAACGGGTTATGGGGACACATTCATGATGCTTGACGTCGGAGATGTTGGAGGTGGTGACTAAGGGACGTAGTGGAGGTCAGAAAGACGTTGCAGGAAGATGTCTGCATTGTTGGTTACTCCTACGGTGGCTACATGACTCTTATGGCTTTGGGGAAATACCCCGAAATGTGGAAGTGTGGATTCGCTGGAGCACCTGTGACGGACTGGGAGGAAATGCGTTCCATGTCAGATAGCTCCTTCAAGGGTTTCATAGACATCCTACTCAGGGGGGATAGAGAGTTAATGAGGGATAGGTCTCCGATCTCCTACGCCGAAAAGGTTAAGGCCCCCCTGTGCATTGTTACCGGACAGAACGATTCCAGGACACCCCTGCGGCCTATCCTCAATTACGTAATATAAGTTGAATGAGTCGGGAAAGAGTTTCGAGTTTCACGTTATTCCAGGGGCTGGACATATACCCTACGACCAGGAAAAATTGAACAAGGTCCTTCTCCCCATGCTCCTATTCCTTGAGGAGGCATTAGGTAATTAAGGTCTCCTGGATTCTCCTAACCTTCTCCTCGCCAAGAATATCGTGCCTAACACTAGTGCCACCAGTAATAGGTACTCCAAGATAGGGGAGCTGCCCTGATAGTTAGCCACCACCGTTACATTTTGAAATTGGTTTGAGGTAGAAACCTCAACAGTAGTTCCATTAACCGTCAAGCTCTCTCCTCCCTGGAACTCATGAACTATGGCTCCCTTCCCGAAGGTCAATTGGATGGGAGAGGTCAAGTATAGACTTGACTCCCTGGTCCCATTGACTATGGTCAGGAAGGTTAGGGGAACGTTAGGTCTGAAGTCGTTTGTGAGTATGGACTCATTCAGTTGGCCTGTTGTAATGTGAACTAGTCCCTGGAAAAGTGAGGCCGAGAGATTTGAAGCTCCCTCCAACGTGTCCACCCCGAAGTCTCCCACCGCGGGGAACGGTGTTATGCCGTCCTTCCAGTAAAGGAGGGCGAGGTAGGCATTCATGGAAGTGAACGTGGCGTTCAGCCCACCTTGAGGTCCGGCGAAAACCAGCTCCGAGTCCATGGCTGTACCGTCTCCAGTGGTGGAGGGAGCCACGGTTAATTGTCCGCTGGAGGGCAGTAGGACCCAACCGAAGAATCTCTGGATAGGTGGAAGAAGCTGTCCGTCCTGAATTATGATGTAGCCAAAGGTCACGTTAGTCCCTCCCGGTGAGGGGCTTTCGGTGAGATCGAGGTAACCGGAGAAGGGGAAGTTGAACTTGATCGGATAAGAGGAGCCGGCGAATACCCTATTGGATAGAAGGTAGCTACCAGTTCCTATAACACGCACTGTGGCGTTGGGGTAGGAGACGTTCCAAACGTTAAAAAGAAGGTAGGAAGACATGTTCTGAGTGTTGAAGTAGAGGACGTCCTGAAGCCAGAACTGTTGAGAACCGTTGAATACCACGTTCAGCTGAAGGGTGGCGCCGTGAGGATCACCGTTCGCAGAATTTACCTTTGCCTCGGTTATGTTGAAGAACCCCAGCACCTGGCTTGTCCTCACCACATATGGTGAGAGCCTACCACTGAAGTTGTACACTCCTAACGCTGCAACCCCAGTGGGCGGAGAGCTCCTGCCCTCAATGAGGGCCGAGAGGTGTGGAGTCAGGAATAGTCCAGCCCTTTCCACCCCCAATATCACCACCACGAAATTCCCGTAGGGCGAATTTATTCTGTTCAAGCCCGGAGATAGGGTTAAGTTCAGGACGTAGTTAAAGGGGGATAAGTTCTCCCACTCCTGAAACTGTGATGGCGTAAAGAGGTAAAGTTGAGCCTCAGAACTAACGTTGACCACCAAGGAGTAATGTCTTGGAATGAACACCTGCTCCGTAACCCAGAGGGGGGTTAGGTTCACGAACACTTGGTTGGGTTCCAGGTTCGGAACCACCAGCACATATTCACCTGCTGAAAGATTGACATAATTTTCTCCAGAGCTAAGATCCACTATCTCTCCCTTGGCTGGAAATTGGGCCTCCCATTGTGTGTACTGAGGGGGTGTGAAGATGTACAGCTGGGCTGATTCATTCACGCTCACTTCCGCCACCCCAGGCCCCGGAAGCTGAACGTAATAGTACGCCCAATAGGAGTTAGGTTGGGGAGGAGGGATGGTCATGGAGGTGGGTGCCAGGGAAAAGAGGGAGAGAAGCATAAGGAAGAGCAGTAATACCCTCATTATATGAGATTAGGACACCGCTTAAAAAAGTTGAAAAGGGTTTGCCGAGCATGCATGTATGGAAACTGCCACTCTTGGAGGTGGATGCTTCTGGTGTACCGAGGCGGTATTCTCTAGGGTCAGAGGGGTCCTTTCCGTTACGCCAGGTTACGCGGGAGGTCACGTGCCAAACCCAACGTATGAGGAGGTGTGCACTGACACCACAGGCCACGCAGAGGTTGTTCAGTTGACGTTTGATCCCTCAATCATAACTTACAGGGACATACTGGAGGTCTTCTTTGAGATTCATGATCCCACATCCCTTAATAGGCAGGGGAATGACGTTGGGACTCAGTACAGGTCCATAATCCTCTATCATAATGAGGAGCAGAAGAGAATAGCAGAGGAGGTAATTGGGCAGATAGGTCCCAAGTACTCCAGACCAATTGTCACGGAGCTTGTTCCCTTCACGGCCTTCTACCCAGCTGAGGAATATCATCACAGATACTATGAGAGGCATAAGGACGCCCCATACTGCAGGGTCGTCATAACTCCCAAGGTCAGGAAATTTATGGATCACTTCCCTCATCTAACCGACGTAAGACTTCAGAGGATTGAATAGGATACGATCCCCTACAACCCGGTTGGCCAAAAACATCGGTGGATCCAGCGCAATTTGAAAACTATTTTTCAGGAGACAGTAAACAACCCTTAACATGAACTTAATCTAAGACGTTCAGTACCCAAAGTATGAATGTTAAATCTTACTTTAGAGGGAATGTGGTTAGTTTAATCGCCGCTGTGCTCATTTTGACCCTGTTGGTCGAGTTGGACGTCTTTGGGATTAAGTTCGCCCTAGTCCCATTGGGTGCAGCTCAGTTAACCGCAATATGGATTCTAGCATTTCCTGCCGTTTTCTTCTACTCTGAGTCAAGGGTCAACCATTCTCTCTTCTTCAAGGTCACGTCCGTCCTGGCGGTTGCCTTGACGTTTGTTGGTTTAATATTGACGTGGGAGGGTAAGTTCCTAGGTCTGGAGCTGATTCTTCTGGGTTACCTCTTTGAGCCTCTCGCCGGAATTCCACTTTACCTTGAGGTGAGGAATCATAAAGTATGGTCTAACCTATTTTTCTGGGGTGCGGTAGCCTTCACAGCAGGTCTTCCTCTCTACCTTGTACACTTCGCTTGGCTTGCGGTAATTGGGGATGCGGTGAAGATGGCTGGCCTGATTGGATTAATGGCAATACAATGGAATGTCATAAGGACGTCGAATATTGCAGTGATCAAGAGACCTTCTCAAGACTAATATTGAATCATAAAACTTACTAACAAGACAATTATATCATAGATTACATTAATCTTAGTTATAGTTCTGGAAATCATCAAAATTATAATAAAGTAAGCTAAAACTTGAGCAGGACCTTTGTATGAAGTTCCATTGATGGCTACCTATGAATTAAGACGTGGTTCTAATGGAAGACATCAAGGTTAAACATAGAAAATAAATCCTCCAGGAGAGGACGACGCTGTATGTTGATATGCTCAAGTGAATCATTAATTTTAGGGATAAATAGCATGTTAAGTAGGCATATGCAGATGATTCCAGCCCATGATTCAAAGATATGATCAAAACGTTTGTACTTTTACTTTTTTGGGGGTTAAGGGGGCGAGAAGCCTCATGGAGGTGGATACCCTTTTACAAATGTTCTATGGTAAAAACTGACTTCCTCCCCGCTGGCGGAGGTTCCCCTCATCCGGAGATACATCTCTGAGGGGCGGTCGAGAGGGTCGGAGACCCCCATTCAAATTCACGATTGCAATAACGTCACGGTCGTTCTCATAACCGCAAGAACACTTAAACCAACGGTGGGAAACCTCAACCATCTTTCTACCACACTTAGGGCATGAAACGGAAGAGTATCTAGGGAACCTACCCTTCTTAGGATTATTATACCAACCCTTGTACACTGAGAGTGCATTACGGTAGCAGTCCTGGGCAACCTTTGGTGGTAAATTATATTCTTCCTTTAACTTGTCATACAATCACTCGTGAACTTTCGAAAGCACTCCCTTTTCGTTTGGGTTCGGGACGTTTTCTTTCAACCAAAATAGGGTGAAACGGAGTGCCTTAACGTAGTTGTTCACGAGAACTAGGAGGGAATCAGAGAGGGCGATCTTCATTGAAACAGGCGCTGATCGCTTTAACCCTCCTAGCCATCGAAAAAATTTAGAAAAAGAAGTATTTAAACGAGGGGGCTATATCACGCCTCGAGAGGCGGAGCTTTCCACCCCCTTAACCCCATTTTTGTAATAATTTTCAGGCTTCGACTGTAAGAGGTAGGTCGTATACTTGGGAGGGGGAACTTGCACTGTGGAGAGCAGACTCTTCGTAACTCCACACGGGGATCACAGAACGATTCCGTCCCATGGAACCCACGCCGTGGGGATCGAGGTCGGTCTGGGAAGCAGGAAATCGCCAGGCGAGGATGCATCATCTGAAGGACGGAGTAGTTTACCTTTGAGACATATCCTTAGCAAGCTCATATCTAGCTTTTCCCTGTTCGTCAAACCAATAGATAGACTCTGGCTCGAAAATGATTTGTAATGTCCTCTCTCCTATCACTTTCCCTCTATCCGAAGTGGAGATTACAAGAGGGATCGAACCAAGCTTCCCATGAATTAGGACGTTGTCACCAAGGACCTCTGCAAATTCAACGGTAATCTCAGTTCTTACACTGCCTTCCCAACCCAAGTTTATCTTAGACGGTCTAATACCTATTGAAAACGTTCCTTGTTTTGCAAGAGGCCCCGGAACTTCTATGTTCTTAGGTAGCTTTATGTGGTCTGCAGGTATTATGTTCATTGGAGGATTCCCCAAGAAAGTTGCAACGAAGACATCGGCGGGTCTATCGTAGAGTTCAATGGGAGCCCCCTCTTGAAGCACCTTCCCTCTATTCATTATTGCTACCCTATCCGCAAGGCTCATGGTCTCCACCTGATCATGTGTAACATAGATTATGGGGACATCTATCATTTCCTTCATTCGTTTTATCTCGGCCCTGGCTTCCACCCTCAGTTTAGCATCCAAGTTGCTCAAGGGTTCATCCATTAGATATACCTTAGGATCCCTTACCATGGCCCTTGCCAACGCTACTCTTTGAGCCTGTCCACCCGACAATTGTCCAGGTCTTTTATCCAACAGCTCAACGATCTGTAGAGTCTGTGCCACCCTCTTTACTCTCTCTTCTATTATCTCTTTTCTTATACCCCTTATCTTCATATTTAGAGCAATGTTTTCAAATACGGTCATATGGGGATAGAGGGCATAGTTTTGGAATACCATAGCCACGTTCCTTTCAGCAGGTGGAACTCCGTTCACTTCTCTCCCATCAATCATTACGCTTCCTGAGTCGGGCTCCACGAGGCCTGAGACTATTCGGAGGAGGGTGGTTTTCCCGCACCCTGACGGACCCAATAATACGAACAACTCCCTATCTGATATTTCGAGAGTTACATCGTCAAGGGCCTTTATGTTTCTATAATACTTGACCACATGGATAACACTGACCGTCAAGTGATCACCTCTTTATTCCAGTGAGGGCTATTCCCTGAGTAAAGTATCTCTCGAAGATCGCGTAAATGATCAGCGTAGGAACCATTGCCATGACCTCGGCGGCAGTCATTTGGTTCCAGTATATCTGTGTACCTTTGGCCCCTTTGAAGAAGTTTATGGCCAAAGGAACGGTGAACATGTGTAGAGACTGCGGTACCAGCAAAGGCCAAAGGAATGAATTCCACACACCTATGAAGGAGAAGATCGCTGTTGCAGCCATGGCGGGTTTGGCGAGCGGAATGACTATCCTGTAGAAAATTTGGAAGGTGGAAAGACCATCTATTTTAGCTGCCTCCTCCAATTCCTCTGGTATTGTAGTAAAATATTGTCTCATAAGAAATACTCTGAGGGCCGAAGTCAGTGATGGAAATATTACGCCTTGATACGTGTTAACCCAGCCGATGTTGACCATGAGGACGTATTCAGCTATCATAACCACTGGAAATGGAAGCATGAGGGTAGAGAGTATTGTGTAGAAAAGGAGGTTCCTCCCTGGAAACCTCAGCCTCGCAAATGCATAGCCTGCCATGGAACCTAGGATTACGTTATATCCTTTAGTCTTCACTTCACAAAGGTTCGCCTCGTGGGAGATAGCGAGGTCTCTTTGCTTAGGATTAAGGATAAGAGTAAGGGTCGATGGAGTGTTTGTGAAAACTGGAGAGAAGGTAAGTATAGAAGGAATCCCGGCTAAGGTTAACTTCTCCCATGATGTGGTTAATTTTCAACTGCTCAATGGGGAGAAAACCCATCTAGTGGGGGGCGATAATGCTTTAGTGGAGGATGTGAGTGCCGAAAGAATTACCATAACGTTGGATTGAGAATGGATGTCTTCATAGTGTCGTCTCTTGTTAGGATAAATTATCTCTCTTAAGAACTATGCGGCTGCCACGAATTAATGAGGATTGTGGCGACTTAACATCTCTCGAAGATAGGCATCCGTTAATTTATCTAATCCGTGCCGACACCATGGATATCTTCATGGACATGAACAAGTTACACCTATCGTTTAGATTTTTGAAAAAGTATAAATAAATTATAGATAGACTTTGATCCGCAAGCGTCCTTCTATTCATTCATTGTAACCTTCTTTAGCCGGCAGTTAAGAAGATTTTTTTTGCCTTGTAAACTGCAACTTTCCATTGAAAGGCTAATATTATTGAACTCATAATATATAATGATGTTGTATGAGTAAGGAACTTAAGAAAGATGTTTTAGGCATGTGGGGATTGGCCTTTCTTACTGTTGCCGCCCTCTACCCTATGGCCATGGGAGTATCCAACGCAGCTGCCGCCGTAACCTATGGAGGGCTCGCAGCTCCTCTCATCCTCGTCATAGGGGCGCTCCTTATTCTTTTCATGAGCATTCCTGTGCTTGAATATGCTAGGTTAACTCAATTTGCAGGTGGGTACTACGGGCTTTGTGAGCTGGGATTCGGAAAGGGTGTTGGAAAATACGTTGCACTTGTGAATCTGCTTTATTTTATTTTCTTTGACGTTCTAACTGCCTCAGCCTTTGCATTCATAATTTATACATCCCTCTTCTATCTTGCGGGTTATACATTACCATCATGGGCTTTCGTTCTTCTGTCGTTGGGTGTATTGGTGGCACTCTACGGAATCAATACTTTCAATCTATCAGTCTCCGCCAAACTGGTGATCCTTTCAGGCATACTTCAACTGATCGTAATGATAGTGTTTGGAGCCATTGTGATAGCGAGGACGCCTTATAATACATTAAGGGCATTCGATCCCTCTGAGGCACCAGGTGGACTAGGAGGGGTGATGTTGGGAACAATTTTGGCAGGATTCCTTTTCTATACAGGATACGGTGTTCCTCTTTTCTTTGCAGAGGAGAGTAAGGCCGCCTTTAAGAGTGTATGGAGAAGTATCGCGTTGGGCGTAATAGTTCCAACCTTGGTAGGAATATTTGCCGTGTACTCTGAGGTGGTAGCTATGAATCCTGCCAACGTGGGAAGTCTCGCCAATGATTGGAATCCAGCTGTTGTAGCATATCTTCCATATTTGGGTCTTGGGGGCGCCATATTGTATGTAGCTGTGGCACTCCTGGGGCAGGCCTTCGGCGCCTTCGTACCAGGGATGGGCTCCGCCAGACTCATCTATTCCATGGCCCGTGACAAATTCATAGATTCTGAATGGCTTAGAAAGGTCCATCCCAAATATGGGACCCCTGCTAACGCCGGATTGCTTAATCTCGTGGTCGGAGCGCTGGCAACCCTCCTAGTGGAGGGGTTAATGTTTTCATTATACGGGTATCACCAAGGTGTATTTAACTCGGTTTTCCTAGCGGGGAGTATGGTTGTAGCTTACTGGTTTCTCCACCACATGATCCCTGACGTTAGTCTAGCGTTCTTATACAGAAGATTCGGTGTTAAGATCCTTGCCTTAAGAAACTTTCTTATCTCCGTAGTGGCTCCTGGCGCGGGACTCGCCTTATTCATCTATTCGTTCTATGAGGGTTATTCGAGCCTTTCTGAACCTTACCTAGGCGGATTCATCTTTTTCGCAGCATCTGCTGTGGTTGGAGCTATCTATGTGTGGAATAGGGCAAGGCGAGGAAAGCTAGGGGAGTCCATGGTTTTAAGCAAAATCAACGATGAAATATTGAAAAAGCTCAGACAGGAATTGCCTCAGAGGGAGACTAGATAATGCAAGTTTTCATTTTTAAATTTCTTCAACCCACTATTTCCCTGTACTGCCAACACACCAATTCCCACCACCCTGGCCCTGGCGGATTCGCCTATGTGTTTGAGGGCAGATATTGTTTTTCCCGTTGACATTACGTCGTCAACGATCAGAACCCTCTCTCCCCTCCTTAATGCTCCCTTGGGTATGGCCACAAATGAGGAGTATTTGCCCAAGGCTCTCCCAACCCTTCCAGCGTAACTTCCTTCAACGTTAAGAATTCCTGACGGCCGTACACCAGACTAACATCCACTATTGACGCCATTATTCGAGCCGATCACCGTCCCTCCTCCTTCCACTGTGAGAATTTTCTCGAACTGAAGATCCTTAACCTTTGCCAGAAGTTCCAAGGAAGCCAGAGAATGAGACTGACGTCCTTGGAGGTTACGTTAAGGACCTCAGGGTAAGTTAAGGGTCCGCTGGAGAGAGCTTCCTTCAATAACGATTCCATAGAACATATTTCACTCAGCTCAGCCATCAGCTTCTGCGCCCTCTTTGTACTGGGGAGGAAGACGCCGTTTACGTACTTACTGGCGGTAGTACTTGAGATCCCTATTGACTCCGAGATCCCCTTTTGAGTGAGTTTCCATGAACAGGCTGAGAGCATGGATAAGAACTTGAGCCTAATATAGAGATCCCGGTTGAGCTCCACATTGTCTCCCTATCCAGAGTCCAACTGCTTTCTTATTGACGAACTAAGTTCTTTCACCTTTCCTCTCCACGACCAAAGATTCCTACCCAAGGCGAAGCCCTTGACACCCTCAGCTAACCCATTCCTAACATATTCCAGCACCTCCTCAGGGGAACCGAATCTTGGACCTCCAGCTGCCACAAATGGGATATCTATCTTCTCCAGTTGAGTTCTCATCCCTCGGTATTGGAAGCTCTTTATCACATCTGGGCCCAACTCCCATCCCATTCTAATCGCATGGGATACCGCTTCAGGGTCCTTATTCTCCCCGTGAGGATAGATGTGAAGTATCAGGGGAATATCAAACCTTTCTGTGTCCCTTAGAATAGTTCTGAGATCCTTAAGTTGCTTAGCCTCCTGCTCACCCCCTATGTACATTTCGAAGGACACGGCGACGGAGTCATATGAAATTGCTTCCTCCACGTCCCCAAATTGTACCAGCTCAAAGGGGTTGGGAGATAAGGAACTGATGCCGTTCAGTTTGTAAATTACCTCAACCCCAGACAAACTGGATTCCAACGACTTAATGAGCCCTCTATTCATAATGACCGCATCCACGTTATGATTTACGTCCTTCAAGATAGACTCAGGATCTTCGATCTCCTTTACGTTTCCCAGAGGAATTCCGTGATCCATCGCAAGGATGAGAACCTTCTCTCTCTTGAATAATCTACTCAAACGTCTCCTTTTTCCTAAACTTGCATTTTTACCTAGGCTCACGCTGGTAGAAGTGATTAAAGAATTAAAAGAGTAACCCTGCTAAATACAAGGTATAAAGGCTTATATAATGCACTTTACAGTTCAAATTAATGATAGGAGCCATCTATAGAGGACCCATGAAGATCAGTGTAGAAAACGTCGAGATCCCGTCGATTCAGGAAGGTGAGCTATTATTGAGGGTGAAAGCTGTGGGTGTTTGTCCAACTGATGTTAAGGTCTACCAGGAGGGGATCCAGTTCTGTACAAGCCCCGCGGATTTTGGGTCACGAGGTAGTGGGGGAGGTGGCGGAGAGTAGAACCCCCTCAGTGAGTGTGGGAGAGAGAGTTAACGTGGCTGCTGACTCCCCTTGTCTAGAATGTTCAAATTGTCGGAGAGGATTGGAAAACATTTGTACTTCCATGCAGAGCCTCGGCGTCAATATAGATGGGGGCTACGCGCAATTCATGAGGGTACCGAGGGAATTTGTAGATAAGGGATTGGTTCTGCCACTTCCAGACGGGGTGTCTTGGGAGTCAGGTGCCTTGGTGGAACCGGTGGCAGTGAGTCTCCACGCCCTTTCCCTGGGTCGCCCGCGGGAAAGAGATCTGACTGTGGTGATAGGGGACGGTCCCAACGCACTTATACATACTCAATTACTCAAGAATATTTTCCATGTGAGAAGGGTTATAGTGGTAGGTCTAATGGAGCATAGATTGAAGCAGGCGTCTATTTTGGGGGCTGACGAGACTTTGAAGGTCCAGGATCTAGGGAAAGAGATCGGAAAGCTGAAGGAGGAAGGTATAGATCTGCTTGATTTGACTATCGCCAATGAGCCGAGTGTTCGTGAGGCCATGGACCTATTGACCGCGGGAACTAAATTAGTAATATTTGGAGGAAGTCAAACGGATTTGCCCTTGCGGATTGACACAAATTCCGTTCATTATAAACAATTAACCATCACAGGTTCCACAGGAACAACTGTAGATGAGTATAGGAAGGCCCACCAGTTAATTGTTGCTGGTCAAATAAATCTAGATAAGATAATATCACATACCTTTTCTTTGTATGAGATAAGAAAGGCTCTGGAGTTTACCGAATCTCAGCAGGGACTCAAATCGGTAGTGATTCCATGATCGTTGGAATGGACGTAGGTACCTCAGGAATCAAGCTCACTAAATACCACTCAAACACCAAGAGTCTAGTTGAGGAAAGAGTTGACTATCCCAGGAAGATCCAGGGCGATTTTATTGAAGCCGATATGATTTTATCAAAGGTTAGCGAGACGGCCCTAAAAATTTTAGAAGACCCTGAGGTTGAGGGGATGGCCCTCTCCACAATGGCTCCAGTACAGGTTCTCCTAGATGAGAGAGGAGATCCCCTAATGGCCTTCCACTACAGTTCCACCATTGGGATGAAGGAATGGAAGTACGATCTCAACGAGGTCAGACGAGAGACTTTGAATCCTCCCAGTGCTCAAATGCTCCCTCACCGTATGAAATGGCTAATGGAGAAGAGGCCGGAAATATTGGAGAAAGCAAGGAAAGTGGTAGACCTCAACGGTTACCTCTTTGGTAAATTAAGTGGTATGGGGGTGGATGAATTAGTTGAGGACGAAATAACAGCGTTTGAATGGGGATCATTTAAGTGGCCGTCAATGAAACCTAGGGGTGAGATAGTCGATCTAGGAATAGAGTCTTTACTTCCGAAGTTGGTGAAGCCAAATTACTTCACGGAAGTGAAGGGAAAGATATTTGCCATAGGTACCGTGGATTCCGTTATGGCAGCACTAGGATCGGTTGGTCTTAGTAGAACATCGGCCTTCGCCTCCATGGGATCTACCCTATGCCTAGGAATGCCCTCAGCTGAACCTTCTACGTCTGAAGTATTGTATAACGATCTCTACTTCGATAATAGTTTTCTGGTGAATGGATGCAGTTCTCAGTTTTCTGATATATTATCCAAGATGGAAGAACTCTTGGGCCCTATATCTAAGGTCGAGTGGGACTTGTGGCCTGGCCTACCCATTCTGTTGCCCTTCTTCAAGGGAGAGAGGAGTCCCGTCATGGATCCTAACGCCATGGGAATCCTCTTCGGAGTAAGGTGGGACACCACCAGGGAGGACTTACTAAGAGCCGCCATGCATTCAATGGTTTATCTGGAGGCATGGATGCTCGATGAATTAGGTTCTCGTCCCAACGAAGTGAGAGTAGGCGGTGGGGCGGCGACTTTGAAACTATTGAGGTTAGCTTCCTCCGTAAGTGGCGTGTCTCATGTACGTCTCAAATATAATCCAAGCTCAGTGGGTGGAATTATAGTGGCGGCCAACATAATTGGTGAGGGAGATGTTTTGAAGGAAGTATCGCAATTGTCGAAAGAGGAAAGAGTAGTTCCAGAGCAATCTCTAGATTCGCACAAATTTTATTTAAAACTTTTCAAGAAGATTTATCAGAGCAATAAGGATCTTTTCATGGAAGTCAGCACTTGACCTTCCTTTCATAATCTATTCCTTACTCACATAAGTTCTTAGGGCCGAACCGTCGGAGAGGAGAAGGTCCAAGGCATAAATATCCTTGGGAAGCTCCGTCACAGGACCTAAGTTCACCTCTATTTGATTTACTCCCGGCGTAATTGTGGGTGGATTTATGGAAATTGCCTGTTTAGCGCCCTGTTGTGTGATCAGTTGAGCATAGGTGATGTATAGCCCTACGGATGAGTAAATCGAAACCCTAGCGATCCCATCTGGCGAGAGGGTTCCTTGACCTTGTTGGTAGATCACCTTTCCCATAGGAGTAGGTGGAATGATTCCTGAGGGGGGATAGCTCTTCAGTCTGTTAATTATGTTTTCCACACCGAAGTAGAGGAGAAATCCTGCCGCCACGTTCAGAATGGGTATTATTGTAAGGATCGAGCCGACCTCAACTAACCCCTCATTATAAGCTGAGCCCAACTTGAAGAGGCCCACGAGGACGAGAACCGCACCTACCAGAGCCAGTATTCCACCAGCAAGCAGCACTAGGATTGTCGGAAGTAGGACTATAATCAGTGTTAAACCTGATTGAGTTGTTGGAGAGATTGGTTGCGTCGTGGAGCCGAGTTGAATTGTTTGATTATTGGGAAGGTTAACTATTGTAACGCCTGGGGTCGTAATGGCAGAACTATGTACCGAGCTTATTAAGGTAACCAATAGGATTGGAAGGGTAATCAATAGCAGGACTATCCCAGCAATTAGCAACGTGGTGCCCGTCCTACCTATTCCCACGTCTTTTCCCGCCCTTTTGATCTCTGTAAAGCCTTTTCTTAAATAATAAAGATAGAATATCTGTAGAATAAAGGCAATTGGAAGTATTACTATCAAAGGTGTTAGTTGGACTATTCCAGGGCTCAGAAATAGAGTGAAGCGAAAGAGGAGGAAAACTATGGAAACGACAGCGTTCACTATTAGGAGGAGGAATGCGGTTTTGAGGTATGATAATCCAACTAGATCCTGTTTGTATGACACAACTACACGTTCAGGAACCTAATTATAACCCTTTTTTACAACAGGATGGAGTTGAAGAGGCTAGGGAAGTGTATGAATTGAGCGAGTCTGTGATAGTGTCGTCATTGGGCTATAAATCACGGGGTTGAAGAGCTCACGAGAGTGTTGTTTGTATTTTGAAAGTCGCTTATTGAGAGGGAGAGAGGTAGCTTTTCCACACTATGGGGTCTATCACACTCCTATTGATATCAGGGACGCCTCTATTATTCCTCCCAACACCAACGCTATGGCCACCAATCCAACTATTTGAACGGCAAACCTCGCCTCCTTCCACCCCTCACCCTTCAATATCGCGTAAGTTAAGGCTATACTCTCAGTCATCATTGCTGCGTAGGAGAAGAACTCCAACCAAAAGAACGGCAGAGGGGTTTCGGCCGCAAGAAGGAAGCTTCCGCTTATTCCCCGAAAAGCCCCAATTGCAGATATGGCGAACCCTGTGTTGTAAAGGATGCCCATTCCTATCAATGGACCCACGAATGGTATGAGCATGAAGAGAGATAGGAAGAAGTTATGTCCAGCTATGCTTGTGGCCAAACTCACCACTCCTCCAGAACTACTCACGGTCTGATTCACCTGAGATTCAACCAGTTGGCCGTAGGAGGGACTAACTGGTATGGTGGAGCCTATGAAGGTGATCAGTAAGGCTATCCCCAACACCACGAAGTATATTGTGACCCTCGTCCTCAGATCCATGATTACCACTAATGCAGACAAAGTAAAAACTTCCTCATAACTTAGGAGACTACTTAATGAGGCAGGTTACTCTCTTCCCGTCAGCTCCTATCCTGACCTGGGCTCCCACCCTTGGTTCCCCAGAGAGCCAACACATTAGGTCCACTTCCTTGGTCCTCACCAAGGCTATGGTATAATCCTCGTATCCCTCGAACCCCTGGGGTTTAGCCTTCACTATCGAATATGTGAGTAACTCCCCCTCCTCCGACACCTTGAACCAGGTGGTGGAGGCCCCACATTTACTACAGTGAAGTTGGGGAGGAAAATATTTCTCTCCGCATTTGGTACACGAAGTTCCCCACACCTGGCCTTCCTTCAGGGACTCCCAGAACTTCTCATAGCCCTTTATGGGGACCTTGTAGTTTAAGTTGAGAGGTATGCCCTCCATTTTATCATCTCCTGAACACGGATACGTAAGCGTAATGTCCGGTTCCTCCCACGTTGTGGGTGAGCGCGACGTAGTTCCTGAATTGCTGTTGCACTATCCCAGCCTCCTCCCTCAACTGCTTCACCACCTCGTAGACCATGGCCAATCCCGTCGCTCCAAGGGGATGGCCCTTGGCCTTCAGACCCCCGAAGAGGTTGACGGCCGTTTTGGCGCCCCTCTCAGTCTGTCCCTCCCTCAACAGGGTGCCACCCTTACCCCTCTCCACCAACCCCAAGTCCTCATAGGCCATTATTTCAGCTATGGTAAAGCAGTCGTGAACGGTGGCGTACTCCAGGTCGTGAGGGGTCACTCCAGACTTCCTATATGCCTCAGCCGCTGCCTCCCTGGCAGCCCTCAAGCTAGTCCACTCTCCCCTCCTTGAAATTGATGAGGTATCGCTGCTGTACCCTATCCCCTGCACCCACACAGGCTCCACCTTAAGTTTTCTGGCCACTTCCTCAGATACCACCCACTGCAGCAGAGGGCTCCGTCAGATATTGGCGAGGAGTCCAGGAGCTTTATGGGCCAGGAGATCACCCTTGACTTAAGCACGTCCTCAACCGTCACCCTGTTCCTTAGGTGCGCCTTCTCGTTCATTGAGGCGTACTTGTGAGCCTTCACTGCGGCCAGGGCCATGTCTTCCTCCTTTGTTCCGTACTCTGCCATATGTCTGGTGGCGTATAACGCATAGTACGTGGGGAAAGTGGTGCCAAACATCTGGAACTCCCATGTGTAGTTTCCACCCCTTCCTCCCACGGCCAAGGATGAGGCTGTGTCCACCTCTGTCATTTTATCGAAACCTACCGCCAGGACTACGTCGGCTGTGCCTGCTTTCACTGCGTTGTAGGCGGAGAACAGTGCTGCGGAACCTGTGGCGCACGCGGCCTCCACGCGCATCGGTGTCTTCCCAACAAGCCCGGAGTACTCCGCCACCGGAGGAGCGGGATAAAGCTCCACACCCCTATAGGCAGTGCTCCCCACGACCGCAAGCTTTACGTCAGACTGAGTTATTCCGGCGTCAATCATGGCCTCTGAGATCGCCTCCCATGCAAGCTCCCTAACGGACGCATCGTCTCTCTTTCCGAACTTGGATGTTCCTACGCCTACCACGGCCACTCTGGTCATGTGTTATGATTTCACCTGCCACTTAAAAGTCCTGAGGGGCAGGATCAAGATCGGTAATATTCCTCTGAAACAAATCATTATATGGCCCTAGATCCAAAGGTTAAACCTCTCCTGGAGAGACTTTCAAAGGTAGTTGCTCCAAGGGAGGACCCCTCGGAGTTCAGGAGGGTTAGAAACCAATTATTCGTCTCCCTTTACCCCAGAAGGGAAGCTGGGAACGTTGAGGATACCAGCTTTCAAGGAAGGAACGGCGAGGTGAAGATGAGGATATATAAGGGTGGGAGAGGTATCGCCCTCTACTTCCACGGCGGAGGCTTCGTCTATGGCAACTTAGACACCCATGATAACATATGTAGGCTCATCTCTTCCCTTTCAGGAGTTACCTTAGTCGCGGTGGACTATAGGTTGGCTCCAGAGCATAAGTTCCCCGCCCCAGTAATTGACGCGGAGGATGCGCTGGATTGGGTCATATCCAGTGAGGCGAAACTGGACAACTCCAAAATAGGTTTGATAGGGGACAGCGCTGGAGGTAATCTGGCGGCAGTACTTTCCCAGGAACGTAGGGACAAGGTCAAGTTTCAGGCATTAATATATCCGGTCACAGACTTTAAGGACGATTCGGGATCAATGAGGGAATTCGCCTCAGGCTACTTCCTTACCGCCGACACGATGAAGTGGTATAACGCCCAATACCTTAGAGAGGGTGATGAAGAAGATCCCAGAGCATCTCCAATTAGGGGAAAGCTAAATGGACTCCCAAGGGCCCTCGTGGTCACGGCAGAGTACGATCCCTTAAGGGATCAGGGAGAGAAGTACGCTCAAGCGTTGAAGGAAGCGGGAAATGAGGCGGTCTCCGTTAGGTACGGTGGCATGATCCACGGATTCGTGAGCTTCTATCCCTTCCTTGATCCTGGAATGGAGGCCATTGTTCATGTTGCTGGATCCTTGAGAAGATGGTTGGGTGAATAATACCCTATTCTTCCACTCTAATATCAGGTTTGCTTAATCTACGTATGGCAGTTATTCTTGGATCCCCTAACCCATCAATCACATCTCCTTCATCAGGGACTGCTTAACGCCTCCTCATGATGGGTCGTTCCACTTCCTCTAATTTTGGAGTCCCTTCCCTTAAGCATTGTGTAATACAGCACCCCACCCAACACCTGCAACGCACCACCCAGAAGGAGAGGTAGCCCTATACTGTCCTCCAAAAGGTACCCACCCAATCCAGAGCTCATTTGGGAGAGTCTAGTCGCCACTCCCTGAAGGCTGGAGGCCGCACCGAAGTCCTCAGATGAGACTCCTCTAACGTTCACAGCCGTACGATTGGGCATTCCTATTCCAGCGTTGAATCCCCTCACCGCATATAGTGAAGCCGACACGATGAAGAATGGAGAAAACGCCATGGACACCAGGAACAAACCGTTCAGCAACCTAGTCAAGGATGCGGCAAGGAGGACGTTTACCTTCAATCTAGAGGCCACTAACGAACCTATTGCTGTTGAGGCATTGGCAACTGTGAACGCCGCCCCTATTTGTAGTGAGGACACATGATATGCCAGGTGATACCAGAGGGGCAGAAGAGGGATCGCTAAGCCGAGTCCCACCCCTGTTATGGAATTAGTGACGATCACCCTTGATATATATCTAAAACTGGCTCCAGTCATTATCTTACTCCTCTTCTTTGGTCTCTTTACCTCCCTTACTCTCAGCAAAGTTAGCCCAGAGCCCAACACCAATGCCCCTGCCGTAATATATAGGATCCTGTAGTCCTCAACAGGTGAAAAGGGAAGGAGGTCATGTATGGAAAGTAGAATAGAGCCCCCGACCCTGAGAAGGCTGAGGCAGATGTGAGGAGTCCCATCTTTCTCACCCTCTCCTTCTCGTCGGTCCAATTGGACGCCACGAGAGCCGTTAAACCTGGGGAGAAAGCTCCCCTAGCTCCCCCTGCCGTCCCCCCAAGACCACTTATGATGAGGGCCGGTACTATGAGGTCTATATTCCTTGCAAGACCAAGAACCAGTATTCCCACCCCCGATATGAACTCTCCTGCGATGAGAGTCTTTCTGTACCCAACTCTATCTCCCAGGAGCCCCATTCCGAAGGAATATCCAGCCACATAAGCCGTTATACCGAGGAAGATCAGACCTATGGTGGGGGGACTTAGGCCAAGAAGGGAGAGGTAAAGTGATGAGGACAGGGTCACAAATATTATGCCAACACTTCGTAGCACCCTGGACGTCAGAAGCCAATGAAATCCCATGTCCATAGAGCCTTACTAAGGTAAAGGGAAATAAAAGGTCTGTTTAGGAGGTTTGGAACCTTCGGATGATGTTGGATTCTATGAACCGGATTAGACTGTTGATTCTTCTGCATTTCAGGGGCCCGAAGCCCTAGGTTCTTACGGAAATTCCATGTCTTAGGAGGAACGGGAAAAACACAAAACGAGGTGCTAATGAAATTTCCAAAATTTTATTTTAACGATCCATTTCTTCATCTTTTCATCTCCCTCAACAACGAAATCAATTGCGCGTGAACGAAGGCCTGTGGGAAGTTTCCAGTGAACTCCCTCTTCTCCACGTTAAGGTGTTCCCCCACCAATCCCAACTCCCCTGAGATGGAGTTCAGCTCCTTCACCAGACTTTCAGCCTCATCCATCCTCCCCAGTCTCACGTAGATCCTGGCCAGCCAGAGCGATGTTAACAGGAACGGATGCTTGGCCTCCCCATGAAGTCCTCGGCGTACCTCTTCACAAATGGACCCAACCTCAGCTCCTCCAACTTCCTTAAAGTCGCCAGAAACGTGGGGTCCTTGACCTCCATGAATCCGTAGAGGGGCAGGGAAAGGAGGGCCGCGTCCGAGTCCTTGGTACCGGGATATCTGACCATGTATCCGTTCACCAGGCAGTTCTCCATTATCCACGAACCAAGTTCCTCCCTAACTCTCCTCCACCTGTCCTCCTCACCTATTAGGTGGGCCATTTCACCTACTCCCTTTAACGCGATGAACATCATCCCCTTGGAGTGAGTGTAGTGCTTAGGCGTACCCCTCTCCTCCCATATACCAGCGTCCCTCAAGTTCCAATGTGTGGAGACCCAATCCGCCAAGTACCTCAACTTGGGCCACTCCTCTCTTAGGAAGTCCAAGTCATTTGAGGACTCCACGTACTTCTTAATGGCTGCCACGAGAAATCCCTCTACGTCCAGCTGTACCTGTTCGGAGGCGGCATTTCCTATCCTCACTGGACTTGAGTTCCTGTATCCAGGAAGCCAAAGCAGTTCCCTTTCGGGAGAGGATCGCTCCCATCCACCGTGTATAACGGATGAAGGAAGGGTTTAGAGGAAACGTTCATGAGACTCATTAGAAACGTGAGCACCCTTCTGGCGGAGAAGTTGTCTCCCGCGTCCACAAGTCCCTCCACCACCACTGAGGAATCCCTTATCCAGACGAACCTGTAGTCCCAGTTCCTCGTTCCCCCATCCACCTCGGGAAGGGAGGTTGTGGGTGCTGCCACCACTCCCCCAGTGGGAGAGAACATGAGTCCCCTGAGCACGAAATAAGACGTCCTTATTTCCTCTATAACGGAGGCGGTCTCCCTCCTCCAATAATCGTAGGTGTACTCGAATGCGTTCTTTGGGTCGAAATCCAGTCTGGATTTTGATAATATGCTATGCTTAGGATTCCTTGAGTAGTTCACATATATCCATCTTCTTCCTTGTAGTTTCCAGGTAAATTGGTCGACTTTCTCACTCCTCCACCACGACGGTTAGGCAGTCCCTTCCCCTGGGATTCAGGAAGTTTGTGTTCACGCCGTCATCCTTTACTATCGGTCTTGTCATGCCATAGTAGAAGGTAGGCCTGATCTTCACTGTCAACTCCTCTGTGGAGTCCACCAACCTCAGGAAGGAATGTTCTCCGAGGGGTAATAGGTCCTTAACGATCACTTTGCTTCCGTTAACTAGCAGTTCTGTGACCAGAACGTTGGGTACCTCGTAGTACTGTTTGCTGGGAGTTGCCCCTGATATTGATAACTCGCCACCTTCATTTTCATCTAAAAGCTTGCTGAAGAGTGCCTGGGAATCAAATCTAGGAAGGGGAAGCCAATCCACAACGCCTTCCTTGGAAATCAGTGCTGCCGTGAGCCTGTTGCTCACGAATCCGTGTGGGTCCATGACTTGATATAGAGGTCCCAGTTAAAGACTCTCTGATAGTAGTTCCTCCTCTGATTATTTCAATTGACTTTCAGTTTCCATTGATAAAGGATTATTTCAATCGACCATAGTATCGTCAAGGATTAGGTAAATTAACAGGCCTGTTTATCGAGATCTATTAACTCTCCACAATTCGTATTAATTCATGCCAGTCACATGACGTCCTAATATAGAGTAATTTATCTTAACAAGTGACACTATAGACACACTCATACTGTCGACACTAAGCTATGAATTTTTCTTTTAGCCAACCAGAATTTCACTAGGGACGAGTATCAAACTCTTAAGGAGAACGCCCTAACTCTATGATTAATAGCTTAACAACGACACTGTCGCACGATCTAATCTCAACAAGAGGTGCTATCATTTTTCTCACTGACGCTAAGTCAGGACTAACTCTACTGTGCTTCCTCTTCAGGGACTTCGGGACACCTTAGGTGTTAACGACTGCTACTAAACATCGTTAACCTCCTTCAGAGCGCTCTCCCTCACGTCCTCCAGTTTTCAATCTAATCAGAAAAAGTTTCAGTTGATAGAAGCTTGATGTACCCTAAGATCCCCATAACTGCGGAACGAGATGAGGGTTTCCTAGGCGGTTTAGGTATTCGCCCTTACCGTTCTCATGAAATCTCAAGGTACTTTTCAATACATTTTGAGGGACAAGTTACCGTTCTGGAGGATTGGAATATAAAATGCTAACAGATGTCAGATCTCATGCGGCCGGAAATATGGGGTCACAGGGGCGCTAGGGGATTGGCGCCTGAGAACACTATCCCCTCATTCCAACTTGCACTCCAGTTAGGAGTGGACGGGGTGGAATTGGACGTTCATCTTAGCAAGGACGGAGAGTTGGTGGTAATGCATGATGATAGGGTAGACAGAACTACGAACGGAGAGGGGTTCATACGCGATCTTACTTGGGGTCAGCTAAGGGAATTGGACGCGGGATTCAAGTTTGGATCACAATGGAAGGGCGTTAAGGTCCCCCTGTTGAGGGAGGTCCTCTCATTGGGTATCAAATGCAAGGTGGAACTCAAGCACGGATCCTCCGTTTACCCAGGAATTGAGGAGAAGGTCCTTCAAGAGGTTTCAAAGTACTCCTCCCTAGATAGGGTGGAGTTCACCTCATTCGACTACGACGCCCTTTCCAGGCTAAAGGACCTGGAGCCCAAGGTTCAGGTGGGGATAATTGTTTTTGGTCGTCCAAGCTGGTTCTTGGAACATGCTAAGAAAGTGCGCGCCACCTCCATGCACTGCAACATCTCCCTCGTAACCAAGGAGGATGTAAACTTGGTCAATCTGTCTGGCTTCAGGATAGGATTATGGACAGTCAATGAACCATGGGAACTATCTAAGGCATGGGAGATGTGTCCAAACTCGATCACCACCGACTATCCAGATAGGGCTATTAAAAAGAGGGTTAATTGTTCACCTTGAAGTCGCGAACGCCTTGGCTGAAAGGGTTCTTCCTAAGGATATGGCTCTCTCCCAGCTATCGTGACGAATTAAGGCCAAGTATCCTGCCAAGAATAAGGCTATTGGAATCATCATGGTGGAGAAGGCTAGTGGAGCCGGATAGTGGGTGAATAGATACCCCTGTATGAGAGAGGTGAAGGAGCCCACCAAGTTAAGAAAACCGTTGTATACACCATATGTTATCGCCGATGTCCCCATTGGTGCTATGTCTATAGCATTAACTGCCCATGACCCTACGCTCAGGTTCATGACAGCCGCAGCCGCCGCAAGAAGACCCACGGTCGGAACCAAAAGTCTAGCCGTTCCAGTGAAGTAGCTCAGTCCCACAAACAATATCATTAGGGACATTGGCAGTAATGCACCTATTCTTCTCGCGTTCACTTTATCGAATTTCCTGAGTAGACCATCGTTAAATGGACCTGCCAGAGCATATCCAACTATGAGACCCAGATCTGCCACTGTGGAGTAGAGGCCGCTCTTGGTAACGCTGTGAGCGAAAGTGGCGAACATGAGAAGCGGAAGCCATGTAAGAAACGTTCCCAATACGAAGGCAAAGGTCAGGAAAGTTATCATTACTCCCCATCCCGCCTGCGTTCCGAATATCACCCTGGCAGCCATGGCCCACGCTTTCTTGGACGGCAATGGCTTCTCCTCGTTCACTTCACCTTTCCCCTCTTTAATGTAGTGGAGTTCATCCTTGCTTACCCTGGGGTGTTGGGAGGGGGTATCCCTGACAAAAAAGTACCATACTAGGGCCATGACCAAGCCCAGGGCACCGAAAAATATGAACGGACCTCTCCAACCGAAGAGCTCGTAAAGAACTGTTCCTATGAAGAGACCAATCACAGGACCCACCGCTTGTCCCGTACCCGCGAAGGCGAAGGACTTTGAGTAATCTTTCAGGCTTGCCCAGTTCTTAGCCGTTTTGGCATTTACAGTCCATACGGGTCCCTCACCCGCGCCCATAAATATCCTAACAACCACCATGGATAGGAAGTTGAACGTGAAAGCCGTAAGTACCGTGAAGGCTGACCAAACGGCGAACAAAACTCCCATGGATTTCCTTATGCCCAGCTTATCCACTATCCAACCTCCAGGGAAGTTCATGAGGGTGTAAGCTAGACCCCATATGAATAGTATGAGGGCTATGGTCTGCACAGCGTAGGGGGTGCTGGAATAGGCTTCAATGGACTTCGTCCAACCAAAGGAGTAAGCTATGACAGGGGCCACTAACGTGAATATTGTCCTATCCACGTAGTTGAAGGTGATGGCTGTGAACAGTAACCCAACTACTATCCATCTATAGTTTGATCTCGCAGCATAACATATAACTGCAACTTAATAAACGTTACTAGAATACCATTTTATAAATGAGGACGTATGCTCCACCGCCTTGAAGAAGTTGTCCAACTCTATGCTCTCGTTGGGAGCGTGGGCGTTTGAATTTGGATCTCCCACACCTATGGCGCTTGCCACTTCCTTTACGCCCAACAATTCCACGAAGAGTCCCATTGGTTGGGTTCCCGCTGAATTGGGAACCAGGACTGGGTTCTTTCCGTATACTTCCCTCGCCGATTCCTCCAGAGCCCTGACCAGCCTAGTGTCTGGTGAAGTCCTCATCGGCCTCTCCAGTCCCATCTCCGTCAGCGTGCCCTTAAATCCCACCCTGTTTAGGTGGGCCCTCAGAAGCTGTAAAACTTCCTTGGGGTCCTGATCTGGGACTAGCCTGAAGTCCATCTTCACAGAAGCCTTATGGGGTACTACCGTCTTGCTTCCCTTACCTATGTAACCTGAGACTATGCCATCGATTGTACAGGTCGGCTCGCCGAAGAGTGCTTCCCTTAATCTTTGGGGATCGTCGAATCTAAGTCTCTCCACCCTAAGGGAACCCATCAACTCCTCTGGCGAGACGTCGTAATCCTTTAGCATCTCCCTCTCCCGTTCATTGAGGGGCCTTACCTTGTCGTAAAACCCAGGTATTTTCACCTTACCGTCCTCAACCAAGGTGGATAGCACACTGATCATCTCCCACGCCGGGTTGTAGACTATTGGCGCGTTAGAGGAGTGGAGGTCCCTCTCCCCTGTTGAAATGTCTAGCTGAACGTATAGGAGTCCCTTTACACCTAGAACTATTAGGGGCCTGCCCCTGTGATCCAGGGAACTGCCCTCCATCAGTACGCCGTTAGCCTTCAACTTCCCTGAGTTTGCCTCCACGAAACTTGACAGGTTAGGACTACCGATCTCCTCCTCCCCTTCGTAGAGGAACTTCAGATTCACCTTTCCCTCTCTGACTGCTTTCACTGAGCCAAATAGTCTTGCGACCAGGGTACCCTTGTTGTCTGAGGCTCCCCTGGCGTAGACCCTTCCTCCTCTCACCTCTGCTGAGAATGGGTCGGAGGTCCATTCCTCCAGAGGATCAACGGGTTGTACGTCGTAATGATTGTAGATGAGGAGGGTGGAACTTCCACCAACACTGTACTCCCCGTAAACGACGGGATGTCCGGCTGTCTCAACTATTGATGAGGACACACCTAAGGACTCCATGAGTTCCCTCAAGAGCTGTGAAGTTTCCCTTATTCCCTCTCCTGTGGCGGATATTGAAGGATGCTTCAAGAGTTCCAGGTAAGCCTTCAACTGCCTTTCCTTTTCCTCTCCTGTGAGTTCCATTGATGTGTTTTAGATCTTTTCCTTATAAACTGTCCAGCGTAAAGGGCTAATAATGTTGCATTCACAACAACATCTATCCACAGCGTGGCCGTGAGGATTGGTGCGAACGTGAACACCGTTATACCTACACCGTAGTTCATTGGGAGTGAGATGAAGTCCCCGAAACCTAAGACAGTTTGAAAGAGCGGTATGGATCCGTTCTGTGTGGTTCCGTTCCAGAAGGGAGAGTAATGGATAAGGACAATTGCCTCGCTGGAGTTTCCTGTGACCACTATCCTGTCGTTGTGGAGGGAGAAGTTGAGGGGATTCCCTGATGGACTAAACGCTATAGATGTGAAGTTTTGATTAAGGTATACATAGTATGGTGGGGCATAATACACCAACCTCAATCCAGGGTCGGTCATATTTTGCGTGGTAACGAGGTACTGTATCCCGTATTTAGACAACGAGACGGGGTTAGGTATGTAGGTAAATTCCACAGACGAAGGTATTATGTCACTCATTGCGAATTCTTGAGAAATTTTTGTATTAAGATCTCCATACCATCCACTGTAGTACACCCCAACATATCCATCAGTTCTCCCCTGCAGAAAGTGTACTACGTCATATAGGGAGTGGGGGACCTCATATTGGCTCATGGGGAAGAACTCCACAGGTAACACCGAAGTTCCAATGGGGGCCAGGAGAAGCAGCCCCAACATGAAAGCTCTTAGGGGGAGATCACGGATGTAAGAGAGAGTTAACGCCAGGATTATCATGAGAATCTCTCCCACCTTAGCAGTGAATTCGGTAAATAGGGCGAATATGGCCCCCAAGAGAGGAGGGTAAAACGGATGGACAGACAGGAATATCCAGAGAGCAAGGACTATTACACCGGACCCCAATAATGACAGGAACTCCTTAGATCTTCTCTTAGAAAGAAGGAAGAGTGATGCCAGGGCGAAGCCCACCAACGGTAACAGAACAATTGAAATTGCCTCAAACCTTAGATGTGCCTCAGTAATAATTGAAGGCGGAGCGTAGGCGAAAAGGTAAGCTGAAATTTCCGCACTCAATTCAGATAAGAAACCAATAGAGAGCGAACATACGGCTAGTTCAAGGAACTTCAAAGACCTTGATCTAAGGATTATGGGTAACAGAAGGATAGCATCATATACGAATGATTGATAGAAAAAGAATTGAGAGATCACTATTACTCCAGTGAAGGCTAGGAAGCTCCTCTTTGTGGGTTGAGTTGCCACTTTATCTCCAAAGTGGTAAACCAACGGAGTGAAAGAGATCCCCATGAGAACTCCTATGGCATCCCCCAACTCCAAAATGCGTAGTGCATACGGATTGAGTCCGAAGATCAAAGGCAGCAGGTATAATGTCCATCCCTTGGCCCCTCTAACTTTTATGACATAGTAAAGGGACAACGTACCTATTATGAAAGGGGCGACCGTCATTAATTTGACAAGGACCAAATATCCTCCAATCAATGAAGATAAATAAAAGAGATAGTTAACTAAACCTATTATTCCAACGATACTGTAACCAGAGAGTGAAAAATGAGACGGAGGCGAAGGGAAAGCTGGAGGTGGCCCAGTATCAATTACGTCAAAAGGTCCAGCAGTTACGAAGCTATGTAGAAGAATAACGTAAAGGGCCACAACAAAGATAACGTAGTAGTCCCTCTTCACAGGATCGTGGTGAGGTACTTCCTTATATTCTTCACCAGACGGTAGAAGTCTTCTTACAAAGTTTTTAAACGGCTTTTTTAAAGCTTAGGTGATGAGATTTTCCATTCTGGGAGTAAAGGGAGGAGTTGGCAAATCCACCATATCCGTGGCTCTAGCGAAGATGTTTGCCAGGGAAGGGAAGAGGGTGCTACTGATTGACAGGGATCTCATAGGGTGGACCTCTCACATGATGGGACATCACGGTGGAAGCTTACTTGATGCGTTGATGGGCAAGGATTCAGAGTTCCATTTAACCGTTAAAGAAGGAGAGGGAGAGATAACTGTGGTGAGAGTTAACCCTGACCCACCCTTATTCTACAAGTATATGGAAAAGATTAAGAACGACCCCACAGTGACGGACAGAATTCTTCAAATTTACTCCAAATTCATGAGGGAGAGCGAGATCCACTTGGCGGACAACCCACCTAACGTGTTCTTCAACGATCCGGTTATACAGCTTGAAATTAAGGCCTATATGTCAATAGGTTACACGGAGAGATGGTACAGGGTATATGTGAGTGATCCCTCCGAGAGAGGATTAAAGGCCTTACTGGAGTACGTTAAAGCAGTTGAGGCTGAAGGTATGGGAGGAACTCCTGGGGCCTTAATCGTGAACATGGTCCCACCTCTACCTGAAGAATATGCCCAGGCCGTTTCCCTAGCGAGGAGGTATAGGCCCAATTTCCCTGTGGTTGCTGCAATACCATTTGATGAGAGGTTATACACCTACGGGTCCTTTATGGAACTAAGGGAGTTCCCAGATCAATTAAACATATTGGGAAGGGTCTTATCCTCCATGCCCACCAACGCATTTATTGAATAAGAGGATCATTACCTGCATTGAGCGGGTAATTACAACCCTACTTATATGCTTAGATAGAATACAAAACATATTGGGTCAAGACTATTTTTACATCTATATAGGATGATTTATATGATCGGTTTACATGACTAACTACAATGGATTCCCTTTATTACGAGGTTCTAAAGGCCCTGATGATCGACGGGAGGACACCAAAGAGGAGGATCGCGTCTCAGATAAGGGTGGACCCCAGTTCGGTGGAGGTCAGGTTCAGGAAGATGATTTATGAAGGCGTAATAAGGAGGTTCGCCCTCTATGTGGATTCCTCCTCCCTTGGGTTGGAGAGGGTGTTCGCATCGTTTAAGGGATTACCAGAGAGCGAAGTTAGGAAGGTGGAATCGGTGGTGGCTTACTTCACCTGTGCCGAAGGGAATACCTTGCTTGAGATAACTGGAAGGAACAGAAACGAGAACATGAGGATCCTTAAGTCTCTTGGAGAGCCCCTAAAGGTGTGGGTTCAGCCTCCCTCTCCCAATCCCCTCCCCACCATAGATAAGGCCATCCTGGCGAGACTATCCAAAGACCCTAGGGCGAAGGAGTTCGAGTTAGCCGAGTCCCTCAAGGTGTCGGCCAGGACCATTAGAAGACACCTAAAGCACCTGAAGTCAAAAGGAATAATGAGGATAGTCCCCATATTGGACCTTAGCAAGGCCCAGGGGGTAATGTTCACAGTCCATTACAGACAGCCAGAGGTGGAGAAAGTGGTCCCTGATAAACCAATTTGGCAGACAACAAAGGAGGATTGGAAGGTCATGAACTACTTCGTAAGGGACCTAAGTGAGGTGAGGAAGGTATCGGAGGCGGTGATGTCAGTGGACAGTGAGGCATCAATTAACATAAAAACGTCCTATGATATCAAGGTTCCCATTTGGGCCCTCAGGTGAGTAACCTCCTCGGGATGTAATACTTCTCCAGGATCAAATCACTCCATGCGAATAATCTTCAGATTCATGACGCTGACGTTCCGCATGCATAAAGCGTATAATATATGTATGCATGGCATGCATGTATGCCAAAGGTAATAACCATATCTGACAAGGTCTACGAGGAGCTCTCCAGGCTTAAGGGAGATAAATCCTTCAGCGAGATCATAAATGAACTTGTAACTTTTTACAAAAGACTGAAAGCCTCGCCCCTTCTAGGGGCGGGGTAAAATTTTTTAAACTTAAACAACTATTTCTCTTTAAGATGTCTTCCTCTGGTCAACTCTCAGGGCATGAGGAGCGGGAGCCGATTTCTCCCGCAATACCAGAGGAGGGCATCTACGAAGTCGAGTATAAGAATAAGAGGACAAATGTAGTCAGACTTCTCCCAAACGGTTTTCAAGAGAGGAAGTTAAGGAAGTTGGCAGACACGTCTGCCAGACTATTTAA